>OAZY01000716.1_pt1 | contig 18666 bp, 19 predicted proteins | sample 1494931 | NCBI WGS metagenome assembly OAZY01 (sample SAMEA2579921, study PRJEB22360) | human gut metagenome | biome: human gut; feature: human-associated habitat; material: faeces | place: Denmark | collected 2008/2010 | reverse complement strand
ATAATATAAAAGTTTTTGTAAAGCTAACGGTGTAATTTCATTATTTTTTGATAATAAATAGTCTATAACTTGAGTAAGTTTATCATCATTTTCATTATTTAAAATTTCATCAACTTTTTCTACACTCTTATTAAATGCTACATCTGTAATATTATCCTTATTTGTTATCAAAATCTCTTTAAAAATACCGGGTTTTTCTAGTATTTCTTTCAATTTATCAGAATAAGCAGGTTTTGGAATATCACCATTTAGATATCTTTGAATAGTATTAATTCCCCATCCCAAAAGCTGAGCTAATGGTTTAGCTCCAATACTATATTTTTCAGTAATATTTATTATATCCTCATTTGAGATAATACCGTTCTCACGTCTAAAAGCTTCATAGATAGCTTGTTTATTATATTCGTTAATTTCTTCAACATAAATAGGCTTATTACAATTAACACAATAAGCAGTCTTACCTGAAAAAGTATATTTTTTTCCTTTTAATGACCGTGTTAATTCTTCAACAACTACTTTATAATTTACAGACTCTAAACAATTTTCGCATAATATTTTTTTATTATTCATTATTAGTCTCCTTTCAAGAGAGAGGTCTTCTCTTAAAGAGGGAAAATTTATTTAAATTGATAATTCAATTCTTTTGATTCATCCGGCCTATGAAAAGATACAACAACTAATAAAGGCTTATGTTTCTTATCGTCTTTGATTATTATTTTTACGTAAACAACAACCTTCATCTCATCACCAAATAAATCTTTTAAAGTAAACTCAGGGGCAAACAGAAAATAATCTTCATGGTTCCTTGAAACATCGTTTGGATGTAAGCATTCACAAAAATCACTATACTTGATTTGCATTAATAATGTACAAATTTTTTCATTATTCAATTTAAATTCATACATAAATTCATCATTAGCTTCACGATTTTTTCCAGTTGAAATCGTGTAACTCTTTCTCTGAATTAGTAATTTAATTTGTTCCAATACATGTTCGATTTCTAATTTATCGTACATAAAAACTTTAAACCTTTCTGTTTATGTTTTCCTCCTTACTTTTAAGTCAATGGTATCATTTTTTTGAATAAATGTCAAAAAAAGCACTATTTATAAAAAAATAGTGCTTTTTACCTCCCCACTCTCAATGGTTCAATAACCTCTTCAATGAGTTTGGTGTAGGCTTCTTTGATGTGTTTTTTGTAGCTGAGCGGGTTGAGGGCATCAGCTGCTTCTGCTTTGTAGTCTTTGTAGCGTTGGCTCTTGGTGAGCTGGCTTTCGCCGGATTGCTTCTTAGCCCCCTTACGATAGTGTTGGACGTAGTAACGAAGTTCATCTAGTCCGACATACCATTCTCTGGCAAAGCGTTTGAGATGGTCGTCGATAATGGCTTCAATCATAGTGTCCAAAACGCCAGTGATAGATTGTCCTTGGTAATCTTTAGGATTGGCTTGGACTTCTTTCCACAGGTTTCGGATGATTTCGGCTAGTTTGGGATTGGTGCGTTCCAGACTCTGGATATAGTTATCAACAGTTTCGATATCCTTGTCACTGAGGGTCTGTGGACTATCTTCTTCCTGCTGAATCATACTTTGAATCAAGGTCAGGATGTAAGCATAGTTAATCTCATCGACTTGGACCGATTCCAGTTCGTAGTGGATATCAAAGAGATTATCATCACCATCGTCTTCTGCTCGGCTTTTGAGCTCTGCTAGGATATTTTGATAGATTCCTAGATAGGTTTCGAGCTTTTCATCTGATAGTCCCGTCTCTGCATAGATAGCCGCTTCATCGTATTCGCTATAGACACGGATAGATGCCAGATACTTGTCAAAGGTTTGATAAGCCTTGGCAATGCGACGAAGTTGGGGGCTAGTAGCCTGCTCAATCGTGATGACATAGTTTTCCACATCTTCCACTTTTACTTGAAAGTCTATCCAGGCTTGGATAAAGTTGGCTTTTTCTTCTGCCCAGTCTGGGGCAGTGACATCATTTTCACCACCGTTTGAGTAGAGTCTAAGGGCGTTATCCACAGCCTCTTTAAAGGCCTCTGGTCTTTGGAAGGTGATGATATGGCCATAACGCTTTTTACTGTCAAAGATACGGTTGGTGCGACTAAAGGCTTGAATCAAATCCTGTGGACGCATGGGCTTACGGTCAATGAAAAGAGTGGATAGACATGGGGCATCAAAACCGGTCAAAAGACGGTCTACAACGATGACCAAATCCAACTGCTCTTTACGAGGAATGTATTTGTCTAACTTTCTAGCTAAACGATTATTGATATCCGTGTTAAAGCCACGTAAATCAGCCATGGTAAAATGGGTCCCATACTCTTGATTGTAATCGTCCATGACCTGCTTCATGTGCTCTTGGTAGCCGATAGATTCTTCTTCATTTTCCGACACGGAGTAAGTGACCGTCACCTTTGGAAAGTCAAGTAGCACGCGCTTAACCCGCTCTGACACCTTGACACGTTCCTGTCCTGCCTTGATACTCTTGAGCAGATTGTAATAGGCCTGAGCCTGTGGAATGGACTTAACGGTTAAGATGGCCTCGTAGGTCTTGCCCTCACCATTTGGGAAGCCCAACTGTTGATAACTTTTGTTTAGGATAGCATCCAAGACTTCTAGCATGTGCTCTTTATCTTCATAGACAGAGTCAGGAAGGTCTTCTTCAGGAATCGGCGAAATAATGGTATTCCGATAATCCACTTTGAATCCCAGAACTGCCCCGTCATGGATGGCTTCTTTGACCGTATACTCATGAAGGCGTTCGCCATATTGTTGGTGGGTGGTTTGTGCTAAATCACCTAATTGCTTACGTTTATTTTCCTTGAAAATCGGTGTGCCTGTAAAGCCATACCAGAGCGAATTGTGGAAAAAGCCTTTGATGTCTTTTTGCGTCTGAGGCGTGACCGCACGGTGACATTCATCCACAACAAAAGCCACACGGAGGTCCTTGATTTTCTCCGAATCCTTTTGATATTTACCTTCTTGGAACTTGCGCATCATGGTCGTGATTTTCTGGATAGTCGTCACAATCACACGCTTATCATTTCCTGCCAAACGCTTAACCAAATCATGGGTATTGTCCGTTTCGTCAATATCGATGACATCATTAGCGGCGTAAGAAAGAAAAGATGATGTCGTCTGCTGGTCAAGATCCCTACGGTCCACGACGAAGATTGTCTTTTGAATGGCTGGAATCTGCAAGAGGTTGCGAGCCACCTTGTAGGAGGTTAGGGTCTTACCAGAACCTGTGGTATGCCAGATATAGCCTGATTCCTGACGACGAGAGGCATCCTGGACAGACTCAATGGCATGGATCTGGTAGGGACGCAGGAGGATGAGGGCCTTCTTACTATCGTCGATGACCGAGTACTGCATGACCATCTGATGGGCACGTGGAATAGACAGGACCTCATGGGCAAAGTCCATGAGACTGGTCATGGGTTTATTATCTTTATCCACCCAAGATGTCAAGAATTGTTTATTGAGTTTATCCTCTCGTGCAGCTGCGATATAACGTGTATCCACCTTATTAGTCACAACAAACATCTGAAGGGCAGAATAGATGCCACGTAATTTACCTTCACGGTCATACTTTTTGATTTGATAAAAGGCATCCAAAAAGGCCACACGAGGACTCTTGAGCTCGATATGGATAAGAGGAAGGCCATTAATCATCAGCGTCGTATCTAAACGACGGTCCTGATCTTGTGGATAGGCCTTGTCACGTTCCACCTGATTGACCACTTCGTAACTGGATTTTCCAGCAGCGATATTGTCACGCCAGATGACAGAAAGTCGGATAGTCCCAAGGCTAGCATCTTCACGCTGAACCTCGACTTTGGCAATACCATTTTCACCCGCCAACCACTTAGCAGCTTCATAATAGTTAATGAAGTTAAGCTGGTTCTTGATTTGGTGCTTCTCCTGCTCAGTCAAGGGATGGTCAGCAAGTAGGGCAACGTTATTTTGCGCTAACTTCTCAAAAAAGTTGTCCCATAATTGACCTTCGTTTTTTAAATCTGGGCGATAGGTCCACTGGCTCTCACCAGATGTTAACTGCTCAATTAATTGACGTTCTATCTCAAGTTCTGGAGTAACTGCTGGCATGACTTATCCTTTCAACATTGTCGTAATCCCTTACATTATAGCATTTTCACAGTTTCTTTCATAGTTTTGGGAAAATTCAAACAAAAAAACACGTCCCGAAGGTCATGTTTTTATTATCTATTTACCCATTTTTTCCTGAATGAGTTTTTCCACTCTTTGGTAACTGGCTTCAATTTCTTCCTTGCTAAAGAGTTTTGATTGCAAGTCTTCCCAGATACTACCAATGGCTGGATTAGTTTGATTCTTCATACGTTTCTCCTTTCATTCCCCTCTATAAATCGTAAACCCTGTGGCTTGTTGGTTAGCCATGATGGTCATGTCTGAAATCTGGACACGTCTTGGTTGCTTGGTGACGTAGAGGACTGCATCCGCAATATCTTGGGCTTGGAGGACTTCCAAACCTTGATAGACCTTGGCTGCCTTGTCCTTGTCACCGTGAAAGCGAACTTGAGAAAAGTCTGTCTCAACGATACCGGGTTGAATGGTTGTCACCTTGATATCAGTAGCAATGGTGTCGATACGTAAGCCGTCACTAAAGGTCTTCACTGCGGCCTTGGTTGCTGAATAAACAGCTGCGCCTGCATAAGCATAGATACCTGCTGTAGAGCCCATATTGATGATATGGCCCTCATTGGCAGCTACCATGCTTGGTAGAATCTGACGTGTCACCATCATCAAGCCCTTGACATTGGTGTCGAGCATGGTCAGCAGGTCCCACTCTTCATAGTCTTGGTAGGCTGTTAGACCTAGTGCCAGGCCTGCATTATTGACCAAGACATGGACTTGACCCACACTTTTGAGAATGGCTTGGCAAACATCCTTGACCATATCCATATCGGTAACATCCAGTGCAAAGGTCCAAACTTTTTGATTGGGATAGGTCGCTTCAAATTCTGCTTTTAGAGCTTGAAGACGCTCTACACGGCGCCCTGTCAAGATGAGGTTAGCCCCCTCTTTGGCAAAAGCATGCGCCGTAGCTTCGCCAATGCCTGAGGTTGCTCCTGTAATTAGTACATTTCTATGCATCATATTCTCCATTTCTATCACTCTAAACCTCTAATCGTGATTCCTTAACTCGCTTAACTTCTTAATGAAATCAGGAAGCTCTAGCTTGGGCAGGGTAGATTTTTTATTTCCTGACTTCCAAAATATCCAGAGTAACTGGTTGAAACCGTCTTGCAAGACCTTCTTTTGTTTGTCCGAGAGATTGCCAAATTCTTGTAGCATCTGACCTATCTGTGGCAAGGCTTGGATGCCAATATCATCGAGGCTTTCAATACCTGAATCAAGGATGGTATCAAAAACCAAATCGCAAACTTGCTTGAGTTCTTGATTGGGCAAGGTCTCAATCCACTCTTGGAAGGTTTCTTCCAAACGTTGACTCAACTCTGTTGGCTGGTCCTCATAAACAAAATCATTTGCCGCTAAATCAGCCTCCCAAGTCAAGGCGTTATGTTGCGCAAATCCAATGCCTTCTGCTGCGACAAGCTGGGCAGGTCTATCCCAATAGAGCATAACCCCCACGACAGAATCTTGAGGTCTAATAACTATCATCCTGGCTTTCAACTCTTGGTAAGAAGGCTTCTCTAAAAGGGATTTCATCAAGCCTGGTGAATCCAGAAGCAAGAGCTCTGCGATCTTCTCACGTAAGGAAGTCGAACTTTGAACAGCTGAATAAAGAGCAAGATTGCCCCCCTTGGAGTGGCCAGAAACAGTGATACGTCCACTGAGATTCGGCAAGTGGTCCTCCAAAAAAGTCATGGCTGAGCGATGAGCAGGAATTTCCCGACTATAGGTCAGCTGAAAATCTTCCTTCCAGCCAATGACACTATCATCCGTCCCACGAAAGACAAGCTGATGGTAGTCCAATTCAGGCAGGCTGAAAATCATCGCCGCAAACTGTTTTTCCACCTCCTTGTCCAAGACACTACGGTAGTTACTGAGACTCAGACTGGCAAAACGCCTAGACCTGACCATAGCCTCTGCGAGTTCCACCCGCTCTTTGGTCACCATAAAGGAATAATCTGGATTTAACTCCTTGCCCTCAGCAAAGTCATGTAAATTGATGGGTTTCTTTAAGTCACTGGCTGTGAGCCATTTTTCATAGGTCAGGTAGCCTATTTCGTTGATACAAACCTTATCCAAGATATTCAGAGGTTCTTGGTCAAATGTTAGATTCTCAACCTTTTCAAGATAATCGATGAGATGGGCCATAATTACTCCTTAAAGTCTTTCTTACTTTGATTTTACTAGAATTTTCACTAAATTGTTAGTGAAAAATGTGATATGATAAGAGAGATTATTTATTAGGAAAAGGAAGCTTATGACTATTTCTCGTTTTTACCGTATCTTACTAGCCCTTTGTGGTCTGGTTGGGGTCTCTATTCAAATCCATGATGATGGTTGGGGCATGCTGCTCTACTACACTGTTTTGTCTAATATCCTGGTTTTCTCTAGTTTGATTTTCTTTATCATCTACGATTTCAAAAAAGGAGATGCGACGACCAACATCAAACTCTTGCGTTACAAGGGTGGGGTCACTATGGCCATCTTAATCACAGGTGTTATTTATCATTTTCTATTGGCCCCTAGTACCAAGCCGGAAGACTTTTGGACGGTTCGTAACCTCTTGGTCCACTACATTGTTCCCTGGGGATTGGTGCTTGATACCCTCGTTTTTGATGCCCGAAAGGCTTACCGTCTGCGTGAGCCCCTTTACTGGTCTTTAGCACCCTTGGCCTACTTTGCCTTTGCTCTTCTCAATGGATTAGTCTTAAAATTGCCTATTCCACACGCAAAAAATAGTCCCTTCGCCTACTTTTTTATCAATGTCAACAAGTTGGGCTGGAACAAGGTTTTGCTTAATGTCCTGCTAATTAGTGCTGGCTACATTGCTGTGGGCTACCTCATCGATTTCTTAAAACGATTTATCGGACGCAAGGCAGACTGATAGACAAAGGCCATTTCTCTTGGCAAATCTCAGAATTGAAATTCAAAACGCTTGAAATCATTGATTTCAAGCGTTTTTAGCACAATAAAAAGTCACTTTTGGCGTTCAATAGTGTAGGCCTATTCTTCCCACAAAAACACATGAAAGCTATAGACCTAGTACTTCAAAAGGTCAAAACATTGCCTTTTGTCATGAAAGAGGCTATCATGGCAGTATGAACGATTTAACAACACTACTGAACCACTTGCCCTATAAACTAGCCGCCTACGATGCGAAAGGAAACTTTCTCTATGACAATGGTGGCGCTGACGGTAGTTTCTTCCCCCGTGAGGCTGAAAATCTGCCTGATTGGATCATGTCTGAAGTTCTAGCTTCTCCCACCAAAACCATTAGTTATCCCATTCCGACAGATAGTTTTGAGCAAATCCTCATCCAGACTTATCAAGCCTCAACAGACCAAGAAGGACAGGTCTTAGGATTTTGGGAGACGATTTTTGATTTGAAGCAACCTCTCCAGACCTATCTGGATAGCTCTGCTCAAGCACTAGTAGCCTGGTCAGATGCCACTAGTGGCGCCAGTTTTAAGGAAGAAGCTGACAAATAAGGCTAAAAATCCGTCTTAAATAAATGAAATATTCACTTAATTCACAACTAAATCCCTAGGGATACCTTCATCAAATCAGTGTGAACTAGCGTTACTAAAGCTTTTTAAAAATCAGTTACTTTAATATAACTCACAGAATTTATAAGCCGACTATTTTGCATTTTTACGCTATTTAAGGTAGAATGGGAAGTAATGAGAAAAAGAATTAAACCGATCGTTGTTTACGTGGTTCTAGCTCTTTTAGGATTAGCATTAGTTATTGCAAACATTCACAATACGTCCAAACAGCAGGCGCATCTCGAGAACGTGAAATCGGCTATTCCTTCTGCTACAGCGCCCAAAACAGCAACCAGTCCATCTAGTAGCTCTAATGAGGAGCTCGTGCTTAATCCCATTATTGACCTTTCGGGTTGGCAACTACCTCAGGATATCGACTACGATGTCTTGTCAAATCATATTTCTGGTGCTATTATCCGCGTCTTCGGTGGATCACAGATTAGCAAGGATAGCAATGCCGCCAGCTCAAATGGGGTTGACAAATCTTTTAAAACACATATCAAAGAACTCAAAAAACGTGACGTTCCAGTCGCCGTCTATTCCTACGCACAAGGTACTTCTGTAAAGGAGATGAAGGAAGAAGCTCGTATTTTCTACAAAAATGCTTCTCCATACAAACCTACCTATTACTGGATTGACGTTGAAGAGGAAACCATGTCTAACATGGATGAAGGTGTCCAGGCCTTTCGAGCCGAACTCAAACGTCTTGGAGCTGAAAATGTTGGTCTTTACATTGGTGCTTATTTCATGCTTGAGCAAGAAGTTTCCACTAAAAACTTTGATGCCGTGTGGATTCCAGCCTACGGTACCGACTCAGGCTACTATGAGGCCCTGCCAAATACTGAGATTGACTATGACCTTCACCAGTACACGTCTCAAGGAAGCCTTCCTGGTTTCGACAATATCCTAGATCTTAACCAAATCAATCCTGATAAAAACAAACGTAAAACCTTTGAGAAACTCTTTGGTAAGATTAAGAAAAAATCAACTAAAAACAAGACCACTAAATCGTCAAGTTCAACTAGCTCAGCTACTGTAACCAGCTCATCTAGCTCCTCAAGGATGTCTAGTAGTCAGTAGAAATCAGTGTCTCGGACACTGATTTTTTTCTTTTCAAAATTGGCTTAGGCGTGTCAAGTCGAATGTGTTATAATGAATGATAGAAATGCACAATTTTAGAAGGAGATATAATAATGGCAAAGAAAAGCAAAGTCAAGAAGACCTTGGTTGACCAAATTCTTGATAAGGCTAAAATTGACCATGACAGCTTAGCCTTCAATGGGTTAGAAGGTGAGCTTCCAGAGGATGTGGCACGTGAGAGCATTTATAAAACTCTCGCCCTCAACGGTGATAAGACGGGACCCGTCATTGGTATCGTTCCTATCACTGAACATCTATCTGAAAAAAAACTAGCTAAGATTTCAGGGAACAAGAAAGTTCACATGATTCCACAAAAGGATCTCCAAAAAACGACAGGTTATGTACATGGAGCTAACAATCCTGTGGGCATTCGTCAAAAACACAATTTTCCTATCTACATTGATCAATCGGCACGAGAAGCTGGTTTTCTCATTGTTTCAGCAGGAGAAATTGGGCGTTCTATCCGTATCAATAGTCAGGCCCTTGCTGATTTTGTCAAAGCTGAATTCGCTGATATTAAGGAGTAATTATGAAACTATATTTCGTTCGTCATGGTAAAACTGAATGGAACTTAGAAGGACGTCTTCAAGGTGCCAAAGGGGATTCGCCTCTACTTGAAGAATCAATTGAACAAGTACGTGAGCTTGGTCGCTATCTCAGTGACACACATTTTGACCTAGTCTTTTCAAGCGATCTGCCACGCGCTAAAAAAACAACGGAACTCATTATTGAGTCTCAAAAAAATAAGGTTGAGGTTACCTACACAAAGGCACTGCGTGAATGGAACTTGGGTAAACTTGAAGGCCAAAAGATTTCATTGGTCCAATCGATTTATCCACAAGAAATGCACGCTTTTCGCAATAACCTAGCCAAATTCCGTGCTAAAGATTTCCATGCAGAGTCTGTTTATAGCACCACTCAACGTGTCGCCCAATTAATCAAAACACTTAAAGATAGTGATGCTAAAAACGTTCTCCTCGTTGGGCACGGAGCTAATTTAACAGCTTCGATTCGTAGCCTTTTGGGATTTGAGCCAGGTCTGCTCCGTAAGGCTGGTGGTCTCGACAACGCATCGGTCACTATTCTTGAAACAGATGATTGTGAACATTTCACTCTCAAACGTTGGAATGACACATCTTACATGGATAAAGAAAACAAAATCAGCTAAATCATCGTCTAACAAGATAAAGCAAGCGATTCTTTTCAAGATCGCTTTTTTGGTATTCAAAAAGCCCCTAAAAAAACACTTTAAGGGCAATACCTTACTAATCTATAGGGCTGGTTCCTCTGGTAGGCGATCAAGCTCAACACCAAAACTTCGAGCCAAATCGTCTAATTCCTTTTCAAAAACGTCTAATTCCTGTGAGACCAGTTCAAACTGTCCTTGAGACAGTAACCGTTTAAACCGTAGACCACGACTTAAGGCAAATTCCATGTCTATCTTAAGATCCCCAGAAACATGCTCCCAATAATTATTAGCAAATTCTCTTTGCTTTTCTTCAGCCCTGAGGTGATCCGCCAATGCATAAAATGAATCCCAGGCAACACTTTTCATCTGTTCTGCATCTCTAACACCTTCAAAGAGATCATCACGTTTAGCTTTAAGTGCTTCTACCTCTTTTTCCAGGGCATCACGCTCAGCACTTAGTGCTTCAATATCCTGTCTTAAGTTGTTGCTTTCTGTCATTTTCAATCTCCTTCTATCACTCTTTAGACAATAAAACGGCCATTCGAGACCGTTCTATTTATTTACCATATTTCATACGAATAATTTTTTCTTGATTGGCATCCAAACGAAGAAGGATAACCACCTTATCAATACTCATATTACTCTCAAGAAGACGTTCAGCCGCCATCATGAGACCGTTATTGATGCCCAGTTGCAGAACCGGATTTTCTTTATCATTAATATCAAAGATATATTTGTTATTAGGAAGGTCGAAAAGTACCTTGACAGCTCCGAAAAGTTGCTCGAAATTATCGATTTCCAAATCAAAAACTGGTTTAGTCCCTGGTTTAAGGCTACGGCCACGGTGGTTAAACCACATAGAATGCCAGCCACCGTTGAAGGCCCCCATGACATCATTGTCGTATGAATCTCCAACGTAGAGAGTTGTCGATGGATTCATATCAAATTGCTCAGCCGCAAGATTGAAGATTTCCTTCTCTGGTTTCTGGAAGCCAGTCGCCTGACTAACAATAACACGCTTAGGATCTACATAATCGTAAAGTCCCAACTTTTTAACCTTCTTAAGCTGGTGCTCTGTTGGGCCATTGGTAATAATGCCCATTGGAACCTTCTTTTCCTTGAGGAAATCAAGGGTCATGCGCATCTCATCAAGCATGGTGATATTTTCCAACTCTTGCTCATAAACCTCTTGGAAATGATTGCCCGTTGCTTCATCAATTTCACGGTAACCAAACTCCAAAAGTGTCTCTTTACAGCGCCAAAAACGGAAATACTCGGTTGTCCACTCACCGGCCATTACACGTGGAAAACCAACGTCAGAATAGTGGCGGAAACGAATGTAGGCCTGATTTATGTGTGCCATATCAAAGTCAGGGAAGCATTTTCCCATGGCAATACGATAAGGCGCCTGCTGATCATAAATAGTATCGTCAACGTCAAAAACAATAGAAGTAATCATCTGTCCATTCTTTCTTGAATCAATTCTCTTCTCCAGGGACTTAAACACATTAGTAAGTACACTGACTGACAGAAAAAGTAGCCAGCCTTATAACTGTTTCTCAGCCCGGCAAAAGTTAGCTTTAGGTCAACTGTCCATAGCCAGTCCTGCCTGTCTTATTTGACCTGCATGCAACTGCCCAAACAGCCTTATTATATCGTTTTTACTCTATTTTTTCAATTTTCCACTTCACTTCTTTTAGGTAATCTCGTTTATTTTCTAAGGGTGTTAAGGCATTAAAAAAGGTTTGGAACACCAGGTCCCAAACCTTCAAGCATTTTGAACGAATCTAATGCTTATTGAATTTCTTTAAAGGTCATTTTTTGTTTAACTTCGCCTTGACCGCCTTTAGCAATTTGGTAGAAAAAGTCTTTTGATGTGAAGTGGTCACCATAAGCAAAGACCTTGTTGTATTGCCATTGTGACACTTGATCATTTTCTTTTTTACCAAGGGTAAGCGTTGTTTTCGTTACGCTGTATTCCCATTTAGCTGATTGATCATTGTAGGCCTTGTCAAAATCGCCTTGACTTTTAGCGGCATTAAGAACAGTTGTACGGTCCTGACCGACAATCGCCTTGTTACCACCTTCTTGGAAGGCCACATACATGACACGGTTATTGACCTCACCGTTAAGTGAGCTTGAGTATTGATAAACCTTACCAGGTACAACACTATCTAAATGGTGTGTGCCCCAATAATAGAAAGCACCGAAACCAGTACCCGTAATCACAAGGCAGGCAAGAATCACACTAATAATGATATTTCTCTTTGACATGCTTAGCCCCTCTCTAGTTATCACCATTTAGGTCATCAAAAGTTGCATCTGAGTCTGAATCACTATGACTTGAAGAACTTGATGAATGGTCGTCGCTTGAAGAACTTGAGCTCATGCGTGATTCTGTTTGAGAATCATTATTTGAAGAATCCTTAGATTCAGATGATTTTTCAGAGCTTGATGGTGAGCTTTCTTTTTCTTTGTAAACGTCAACGTTGAAGGTCCATTTATCGCCTTGGTAAGTTACCTTAATTTGCGCATATTTTGCCTTGATTAAATCTGACATCTTGCTGTCTCTGTTAAGAGCGTCATAGATTTTTTCTGCAAGAGCCTTGGCATTAGATTCAGTTTTGGCACCATCTTTTGGTCCATCAACGATATCTTCTGCCTTAGGTGTTTCACCTTGACGGTAGAGAGCTGTGCTTTCAGTATCTTTCTTAGCTTCAGTGTTGCCACCTGCTGTATCAGTCACATGTGAGAAGAAAGACCATGCTGGGCTACCTGAGCGTTTTTGTTGATAAACTTGTTCGAATTCGCTTTGAACCTTGTCTTGGAAAGCATCATCAGACAATTCTTTTTCCTTAGAGCTTTCTGTACTTGGTTTGCTTTCACTACTGCTTGCTGTTGAGCTTGAAGTAGAAGATGATGATCCACTTGTTGAACTTGATGAGCTTGATGAAGCATCTTTAGATTCCTTAGATTCTGATGATGATGAAGATGACTCCTTGCTATCTTTAGTATCTTTAGAATCTTTGGTATCTTTGTCACCTGAGTTATTGTTTGTGTTTGAGAATGAAAGACTATTGTCAGAATTATCTGGTGCATAGATAACTGTAGTCTTAGAGTGGTCATCAGATACAAATGTCGTATTTTTGATGACAACACGGTTGTGGTCTCCATAGTAGTTGTTGATAACTACTTTAGAGTTTGCACAACGATGACCGCTACCAGTCACATGGTAATCAGTTGGTACTTGACCATCACGATTCAAGATAAGAACATCACCTGCATAGATAAGGTCAATATTCTGAATATTGTTATCGTAAGCTAATTTTTCAACTGAAATACCAGTAGCTTGAGAGATTCCCCACAAAGTATCTCCCCATTGAATGACGTATTGTTGACCATTCAATTGTTTTGGATTGATATTTTGAGTTGTCAAATTATTTGTAATTTGTTCAGGTGTGCTGGCAATCCAGTTTGTAATGTCAGCAGCATGAGCACTCGTTTGATTTTGATAAAAGCTATCTGCCAAAACAGATACCGTTGGCATCCCAATAGGTGCTAGTAAAGCACCAAACATAAGGGCCTTACCAACATAATTTTTCTTTTTCATCGTATATCCTCCTTATTAAATACGAAACTTACCATGATATTGTACACCTGGCTTATTATATTTGTCAATAAATTCTGTAACTTTCTAATCAAAGATTAATGCTATCTCTCTATTTTTTCTAAAAATAGAGAATTTTCCCTCTGACATTCAACCATTTCTCCTATCTTTAGAGGGCTATTTATGATACAATGGTAACGACTATTTTATGGAGGACTAACATGTCAAATCAACACATGGAAGAATTAAACGATCAACAAATTGTCCGTCGTGAGAAAATGGCGGCCTTGGCTGAACAAGGAATCGATCCTTTTGGTAAACGATTCGAACGCACAGCTACATCTGGTCAATTAAAAGACAAATACGCTGATAAAACAAAAGAAGAATTGCACGAAATCAACGATACTGCTACTATCGCAGGTCGTTTGATGACAAAACGTGGTAAAGGTAAAGTTGGCTTTGCCCACATTCAAGACCGTGATGGTCAAATCCAAATCTACGTGCGTAAAGATGCGGTCGGTGACGAAAACTACCAAATCTTCAAAAAAGCAGACCTTGGTGACTTCCTCGGTATCGAAGGTGAAGTCATGCGTACAGATATGGGAGAACTTTCTATTAAAGCTACCCACATCACACACTTGTCTAAAGCCCTTCGTCCATTGCCTGAAAAATTCCACGGACTTTCAGATGTTGAAACCATCTACCGTAAACGTTACCTTGATTTAATTTCTAACCGTGACAGCTTTGACCGCTTTGTCACACGTTCAAAGATCATTTCTGAAATCCGTCGTTACCTTGATGCTCAAGGTTTCCTTGAAGTCGAAACACCTGTTCTTCATAATGAAGCTGGTGGTGCTGCTGCTAAACCATTTATCACCCACCACAACGCTCAAGATATTGACATGGTGCTTCGTATCGCAACTGAGCTCCACCTCAAACGCCTCATCGTGGGTGGTATGGAACGTGTTTACGAAATTGGACGTATCTTCCGTAACGAAGGTATGGATGCTACTCACAACCCTGAGTTTACATCTATCGAAGTTTACCAAGCTTACGCTGACTTCCACGATATCATGAACTTGACTGAAGGTATCATCCAACACGCTGCTAAAGCCGTTAAAGGTGACGGACCTATCAACTACCAAGGAACTGAAATCAAGATCAACGAACCATTCAAACGTATCCACATGGTTGACGCTATCAAGGATATCACTGGTGTTGACTTCTGGCAAGACATGACTTTGGACGAAGCCAAAGCTATCGCTGCTGAAAAGAATGTTCCAGTTGAAAAACACTACACTGAAGTTGGTCATATCATCAACGCCTTCTTCGAAGAATTCGTTGAAGAAACCTTGATTCAACCAACATTCGTTTACGGTCACCCAGTTGCTGTGTCACCACTCGCTAAGAAAAACCCGGAAGACCCACGCTTCACTGACCGTTTCGAACTCTTCATCATGACTAAAGAGTACGGAAATGCCTTCACCGAATTGAACGACCCAATCGATCAATTGTCACGTTTCGAAGCACAAGCTGCTGCTAAAGAACTCGGTGACGACGAAGCAACAGGCATCGACTACGACTACGTTGAAGCCCTCGAATACGGTATGCCACCAACAGGTGGACTCGGAATCGGTATCGACCGTCTCTGCATGCTTCTCACTGACACAACAACCATCCGTGATGTCTTGTTGTTCCCAACGATGAAATAAAAAGTGATATCCCATTAGTCAAATAATGGGATATTTTTATATGAGGTATAAACGTGTTCAAAAAATTACAGTCCCTATTTTAAAAAAAATCAAGTGTGGGTGAACAGGCTGATACAAAAATAGAAGAAAGCCAAGTAGACTTTCCCATAGACCGTTCAGATTATTTCTTCGATCACGCACTTGTATTTTATTGTGAAGAAAACGATATCCATTCAGAAAAACTAAGCCAATCAGATATGCAAGAGATTAGTAAAAGAGCTGCTTTTCATCTCAGTATCTTCGTCGCCTGGCTAGCAAAACATGATTTTCTGAATCCCCAAAGTGATGGATTTAACCTTGAGGATGCACAAAAACTCAAGAATGAAAAGATTACAGGTACAGACTATCTCTTTAAACATCTTGACGAAAAACTCATTCAACTGACATTAGTGACATACTCCTCCCCTTCATCTCTGATTTTTATGAAGATTATATGGATTTTTGCTATACAGTCTTGGTTGATGATGTTGCGAGAACTGAATTTGACTGGAAAATCTATCACTTGGTTGAAGATGACATTGACGAGATGTTCAGTCAATATAAGACTCACATCAGATAATATTTAAAAACGCTTCTCTCAACTTGAGAGAAGCATTTTCTTATGTCCAAAATTTTGCTTTTGATACTGATACCCAAACTGATTGACATGTAAGGACTGCTACTGCATAGATAGCGTATTGTTTAGCAAGATAAAGCCATGCTTTGTTTTCTTTGTACTAACTAAAGAGACTTCCAGAGACCGATGTAATCTCCTGACATCCTAGGATTTTTAAGATGCTCCATGTAGTTCGCAAGTATGTTATCTGGCTGATTTTCCTCCCTCATCCATTAAATACTCTACTTTTATAGTTGAGTATAAAAAGCCAATGCTAAAAAGTCAGATTTGACAAATATGCCAACGTCTTGCAAAATCTTGCACATTTTTCTCATAGTGTTATAATTAGGTTGTCTTGATGAGTGGTAATAGTGACACTTCCATTCAGATAAGACTTTGAAAGAGGTGTTTATGACATCTTTAAAAAAGGTTTCACTTTCTGAAGTGAACCAATCAATTGATACACCAAATAATAACCGTTTTGGGCAAAATCTCAGGGCTTTCTTAGGCCCTGGAGCACTAGTGGCTGTGGGATACATGGATCCCGGAAACTGGATTACCAGTGTTGTTGGTGGTGCAACCTACAAGTACAGTTTGCTTTTCATTATCTTAATTTCCTCTTTGATTGCCATGCAGTTGCAACAAATGTCTGGGAAATTAGGGATTGTAACACAGATGGACTTGGCGCAAGCTACTGCCTTTCACTCGCCAAAATGGTTGCGATACACGCTTTGGGTTATCTTGGAGTTAGCCTTGATGGCGACGGACTTGGCTGAGGTGCTTGGTTCTGCCATCGCCTTAAACCTTCTCTTTGGTATCCCAATCATGATTGCCATTCTGGCAACTGTCCTAGACGTCTTCCTGCTACTACTCATCATGAAGCTAGGTTTCAAGAAAATCGAAGCGATTGTTTCTACCTTAATTTTGACAATCTTGATTATCTTTGCCTATCTAGTGGCCTTGTCCGAGCCTAGTATAACAGGAATTCTCAAGGGCTATCTCCCTACAGCGACTCTATTTGAGCCACATGCTCCTGGACATACCAGCCAGTTGACCTTGGCACTTGGGATTGTCGGGGCAACGGTTATGCCTCACAACCTCTACTTACATTCATCCATATCTCAGACACGTAAGGTAGACCACACTGATGGAAAAGATGTAACCAAGGCTGTGCGCTTCATGACTTGGGATTCTAATATTCAGTTGAGTTTGGCCTTTGTGGTGAACTCCCTCCTCTTGATTTTGGGGGCGGCTCTCTTCTATGGTCATGCTTCTGATATTTCGGCATTTTCACAAATGTACGATGCCCTTCAAGACTCTAAGATTGCCGGTGCGATAGCTAGTTCGACACTTTCAACACTCTTTGCCTTGGCGCTCTTGGCTAGTGGTCAAAACTCTACTATCACCGGAACCTTGACAGGTCAGATTGTTATGGAAGGTTTCCTTCATATGAGGTTGCCACAGTGGGTGATTCGTTTGTTCACACGTCTTTTTGCCCTCCTACCTGTCATCATCGTAGCCATTCTTTACGGTGATCAAGAAAAGATTTTGGATCAACTTTTGGTTTACTCTCAGGTTTTCCTTTCACTTGCCTTGCCATTCTCTATTTTCCCTCTGATTTACTATACTTCTAAAAAATCACTCATGGGAAAACACGTCAATGCCAAGTGGAATACTTTGCTTGGCTATGCCATCGCTATTATCCTAACCATTCTTAATCTCAAACTTATCTTTGATACGTTTTAAACAAAGAAATAAGGCCAGCACAACTGCTGACCTTATTTCTTATTTTTTGAAGGCATCAACTAGAACTTGGAATTCTTCGTTGCTAAGGGTTATACCTTTTCCCATCTTGGTGTGGTCTGGACTCCAGCTACGGATGTCATACTTGGCTGGTGCTCCGTTAAAGCTCACGCGGTTAAGTTCCTTGGTCCAACCTTTGTCGTTCTCCGACAAGACCAAGAGTTTTTCTTCAATTTCAAATGAAAATTCTGCCATTTTGTACCTCCACTAGGTTTATTCGTTTTTTTCTGTGAAAATGGTGCGATTTTGACTAACTTATCCACAAAATTTCACCTTTCATGCTATAATTATTTTAACAAGAAACGAGGGAAATGACCATGATAAACTTTTTAGAAGCGGTAAAGCATCAGCTTCATCAGTTTGTGGAAACAGGTCACAGCAAACCTGTCCACCTACTGCAGAATCAGCTTATTAATGATATCTACGATGCTATTGATAATAAACAGATGGTCATGTTGACGTCTAACCAAAAGATTTATAAAGGGTACATCAATCGTTATGACAGGGAACGACAAGCACTCTTCATCGAACAAGATAAGGTTATCAGCATGATTGAACTAAAAGACATTAAACGTCTCAAAGTCATACCACAACGAAGTTAACGAAATAGTTAACTTCGTTTTATTTTTCAGTTGACTAAAAATATACTACTTGCTATAATAAGTTAACCGTTGTATGAATGGAGGTTAACTAAAAATGTCAAAGAATCGTACACTTTATATCATTATTCCAGCCTTTGGAGCTGCTATCATTGCTGCCCTATCACAAATCATCATTCCGATAGGAGCGGTGCCCATCACCTTACAGACCTTTGCTGTAGGACTGGTGGCTGCCATTTTTAAACCGAGGGAAG
>OAZY01000710.1_pt1 | contig 18808 bp, 16 predicted proteins | sample 1494931 | NCBI WGS metagenome assembly OAZY01 (sample SAMEA2579921, study PRJEB22360) | human gut metagenome | biome: human gut; feature: human-associated habitat; material: faeces | place: Denmark | collected 2008/2010 | reverse complement strand
TTCTTTCAGTATGTGTATATCTTTTCTCAAACACGCTTCCGCACAATAAACCTGATAGGATTTTCGTAAACCCGGTATTGTCGTGCCTCAGGCACCGCTAACGTTTCGAAAACATATACACATACCGGAAGTAAAAAGCAGACACCAGCACATTAAAATAAACAATAAATATTTTTTCTTAAAAAATAAAAATCAACATTACAACTAAAAAAGGAGGATTAATTATGGAAAACACAGTAAAGACAAGACTTTTCGGGGGGGGGGCAACCTAATCTTAGCGAAATACCTGCGAAAAAACGAGAGCGAAGTCAGCCACAACGGGAATATGGCTGATTTTTTAGTGAAAAGAATTTAGATGAATATAAGTTAAAGATTGAAAAAATATAAGTTATAATATATAATAGAAATAAGAAAGGAAATCGCAGGTATGAAAAATGGATTCACTTTAGCCGAGGTGTTGATAACCTTAGGTATAATAGGAGTGGTTGCAGCAATGACTTTGCCAACACTTAATCAGAAGAATAACGAAAAGGTCATGGTATCAAAATTGAAAAAGAGTTACTCTATAATGCAGCAGGCTTATCTTATGGCAGTCAGAGATAAGGGTACACCTGATCAGTGGGGGCTGGTTAATGATATTAATACTGATCAGGATGTAGATGATATTAATGATGTTAACAATTTCCTTTACCATATGAAAGATTATTTAAAAATTACAAAATATTGCGGCACTAAATCAGAAGGATGCTGGGTTGATACGAAAGGGTTGCATGGACGTCCCGCATTTGAGTCAGAAAGCAGAAAAATATATTCAAAAGCTTTGCTGGCAGACGGTTCTCAGATTTTAACTCTTGTGGCTAGTCCAAGCTGTACAGCGCAATATGGTCAGATTAAGGACGTTTGTGGAGTTTATAGAATTGATGTGAACGGTAAACAACCTCCAAATACTATGGGAAAAGATACATTTACCTTTTATATAACAAAAACGCGTATAGTTCCTGCCGGCTCTCAAATGGAAGAAGGAGGCAGTTACAGTTTTACAAATAGCTGTAAAGATGCAAAAACACATGAAGGCAGAGGCTGTACCGCGTGGGTTTTATATAATGAAAATCAGGATTACCTCCACTGTAGTGATTTGAGCTGGGATGGCAAGAAAACCTGCAAATAGATAGATTTAACTGAATATTCGCATTGCTCTGTCAAGAATTCCCAGGCAGTAAGAGATTGTAATGCCGTAATTTGTTACGGGTATTCCGGCTTCATTTGCTTTTAAAATTCTTGAAAGGATTTCCCGCCGGTTTGTCATACAGGCGCCGCAGTGGATTATCAGTTTGTAACTGCTTATGTCCGGAAAATCATGACCTGCAAAGTTTTCTATAATAAGATTTTTTCCTGTTTTTTTTCGCAAAAGAGCAGGAATTTTTACCCTGCCTATATCATCTTCAATTGCATGGTGTGTACAGCTTTCCAAAATAAGCACCTTATCACCGTCTTTCAGATTTGAGATTGCTTCTGCTCCTATGCGAAAAGCGTAAAGATCTCCCTTAAGTCTTGCAAAAAGTATTGAAAACGATGTAAGAGGAATGTTTTCCGGAACTATTTCAGATACTGTTTTAAATGCTTGAGAATCTGTTATAACAAGAGCAGGAGGTTCTTTTAAATTATCCAATGCCTGTTTAAGTTCGCTTTCTTTGACCACATAGCTCAAGCAGCTGCTGTCAAGCAAATCGCGTAGAGTTTGCACCTGAGGTAAAATAAGTCTTCCCTTCGGAGCCTCTTTATCTATAGGAATAACAAGGATTACCGTACTCTTTGGAGGAATTAAATCGCCTGCAATCGCGGGGGAATTTACAAACTCTTCAGGCAGCATTTGTACCAGTTTTTCTTTGAACTTAAATACAATATCTTTGTCATCGTACGCTGAGGTTATAATTATGTTTTCTGTATAATCTTTGATTTGTGCCAGTTTTTTGTCCGAAATCGGCTCTAAATCAGTTTTATTTATAACTACCAGGTATGGAATTTTCAGTTCGGTAATTTGTTCAATAAGTTGTTTTTCATATTCGTCTATACCGTTGTAATCACAGACAATAACTGCAATATCTGTACGGTTTATGACTTTCAGTGTTTTTTCGATGCGTTCATCTCTCAATGCGGTTTTGTCATCTATTCCGGCTGTATCCATAAAGTTGACCGGACCTACCGGCAGAAGTTCCATTGATTTTTCCACAACATCAGTTGTTGTTCCGGCTATTTCAGAAACTATAGAAACATCCTGATTTGTTAATCTATTCAGTAATGCAGATTTGCCGGCATTTGTTTTGCCGAAAATCCCTATGTGCAGCCTCATTGATTTTAATGTTTTCATTTTTTATTTTTACCCTTTTGCCAGTTTCGTCTGCTTGTAATGGTCGTTGGCAGAACATATTCTGTCCGAAAAAATTTCCGCAATAAGGAACGAGAGCGGGATTTTTGAGTGGTATATTAGACAGCGCAGCTGCGCATGGTCCGCGAAGGCGGGGCGTAAGTAGAGCGAAGGTGTCTGCTTTTGACTTACTAAAAAAGGCACCCAAAAATAGGGTGCCTCATAGTTCGTTTTTTGAAAATTAACCTCTGATACCAAGTTTTTTGATAAGCGCTCTGTAACCTTCAAGATCTCTGCCTTTAAGGTAAGAGAGTAATCTTTTTCTTCTACCAACCATCATTAAAAGACCTCTTTTTGTTGCGAAATCTTTCTGGTTAGTTTTTAAGTGTTCTGTTAATTCAGAAATTTTTTGGCTTAACATAGCAATTTGAACTTCTACAGAACCGGTATCTTTTTCGTTAGCACCATATTCTTTAATGATGTCTTGTTTGTTTTTTAAGTTAATTGACATATTTTTTCCTTTACGTTGTTGAGTGACTATTTGGCGTAAGCACTCTACATTGCAAATGATAATATATCAAGAAAAAAAATCAACTGTTCTGTTAAAATCAATTTACAAATTAAGCAATAAATGTATGGGCAATCATGCTTGCTTTATCTAAAAGCAGGTCAGTTGTCATTTCTGCGTTAGTAAAGTTTTTATCAGCTTTTGTGATTAATCCCTGTTCGTAATTACTATCTGAATTTTCATATTTTTTAGTAACGGTTTCACAAACTTTCTTATAGAATTGAAGATTATTTTTTGATGCCTGATATTCAGCCCAGGCAGCTTCAAATTTTTCCTGCTGTTTTTCGTGTCTTTTTATCAGATAATCTACAAATGCTCTTGACGGGTTGCCATTCTGGTAAGCCTCTTTTATTGCTGCTCTTGTTTCGGAATCGCTAACTCCATCCAAGGCATTTTCCAAAGCTTCGGCTTTTTTCCGCGATAGGATTAGATGCAAAAATAGAATTCAGTTTTTGCGGTTTAGCCTCTGAAAACTGAGGTGCAGAATATCCTTGTGTGAGTAAATCAATTTTTTCGATTCCTTTAACCATATAGCAATCCCTTGTTTTATTCCTTTATATATATAAAGTATTTACTTTCTGAAAAATTGCTTTTTTCTATTATTAATTATAAAGAAATGTAAAGTATGTTTTTTGCAATAAAAAAGGACGGTTTAACCGTCCTGTATTTTAATTCCTTTTCCTATATTCCTTATTAATTAAAACCTTTTCCTTTTGCTTTTTCCTATTAATTTAAGCAACGACTGTTGATACAAAATTTATAATGTCTTTGAATGAATCTCTAACAAATTCTTTTGCAAGTGTAGACACAGGTCTGTTTTCAATACAGTCAAAAACATAATAGATAGGATCTTTTGCATTGTTAAAACGCATTCTCTTATCTCTTCTGTCAAGATAACCATAGTTTTCAATGCTGAAACCTTTTGTGTTTCTTTTATTTCCTCTTCTTTTACGTGTCAATGAACCAAACTGACCGTTTCCTGAAGTTTCATTATGTGAATCTGCTGTTGCTGACAACATCTTTAGCTCTCTTTCTTCTCTCTTATCTCTAACATATATATAAAGTATATAATTGAGAAAAAATTGCTTTTTGGTGATTGGTTTTGTAAAGTTATGTTAATAAATCTTGCAAAAGCGGACAGCTCAATACTTTTAGCCGTTAGCTTTTAATTCAATAATATCTTCTTCAGGTATAAGGTTTTTCCCTACTGCTTTTTCCAGCGCAGCTCTTGCCGAGTTGTACTGATAAAGTGTTGCGTAATAGTTAAGCTGGGCTTCCTGATACTGGATTTGTGCGTCTTTTAATTCAGTCGGGCTTGCCTCGCCTACTTTGTAGCGCCCGTAAGAAAGCTCATAATTTTCTTTTGACTGCTTAACCTGAAGCATTGAAACAGGTATCTGGTTTTTCTTTTCCTGTAATGTTAGAAACGCATTTTGAATTTCCAGATAAATTGAGTTCTGGGTATTCTGTGCATTTGCAAGTTCTTTATCATAAAGGTATCTTGCTTCTTTAATTTCATTTCTGATTAACATACCGTTTATAGTCGGAAAATTCAGGTAGCCTCCTAAATTGTAACCATAGTTTGAATTCCAGCTTTTACCGCCTCGCTGGTATTGACCTTCAATTGAAATTGTCGGGAAGTAAGATTTTTTAACTAATTTCAGTGTTTGTTTTGCACTCTCTACCTTCAATTCTGCAAGCTGTAGTTCAGGTCTTGACTCTCTTGCAATTTCAACAGATTTATTCAGAGTTACATCAACAGGAATATAAGTCAGCCTCTCCTGAACATTGTATTTATCAATAAAAGGAACTCCCATTACGTTATTTAATCTGGCTATTGCAAGTTCTACAGCATTATCTGCCTGAATTAATTTTAATTTGGCGCTGCTAAGATTAGTTTCTGCAATGGTAACATCGACTTTCGGGTTCATCCCTATTTGGTAAAAAGCTTTTGCCTGATCATAGAACATTTCAAACTTTTTAACCGTATCTTCTGCAACCCGTTTATTTTCAAGCGAGTAGAGCAGATTGTAATAGGCGTCTTTTGTTTGGTAGATTATGTCGTTTATTATACCTGTTAAGGTTGTTTTGTAAGCTTCATAATCTAACCTTTTTATTGTTGCCTGGTTCTGGGTTACGCCAAAGTCATACAGCATTTGCTGAAGTGTAATTTGACCTAATATATAATAATTAAATGTGAGGTTCTGACCTAACGCATCAGACAATTGGAGCTGTCTTATTCTTGTGTAACCTGTCTGCCAGCTTAATTGCGGGAAGTAATTTGACCAAACCTGTTTAATTCTTGCATCTGAGGCAAGTATGTCCTGAAAAGCCGCATTAATCTGAGGATTGTTGCCAAGTGCAAGTTCAATACATTTCTCAAGCGTCATATCAACGCTTTTTTCTACAGACCCTTCAATAACAAAGTTATTATTTTTATCCGATTTCTGCGGCAGTACGGATTGGGAATCCGGATATTCTTTGTTATTTATATCATTGCCGATGTTTTCTTTTGCTAATGCTGGAAAGCCGGTCAATGTAATTATTAAAGTTAATGCAAGTAATCTTTTAAACATTTATTTTTTATCCCTTTTACTTTTAATTAATTTACCCATATGGATTTTAAACTCTTCTATCATTACATAGAATGCCGGAACTAAAAATGTTCCGATAAATGCTACTGCAATCATACCGCCGAATACGGTCATACCTACTGAATGACGGCTTGCCGCACCTGCACCTTTTGCAAATACCAGCGGCAGCAAACCTAAGATAAATGCAATATTTGTCATCATTACAGCTCTAAATCTTAATTTTGCAGCCTGAACAGCGGCATCTTTTATCGGAAGCCCTTCCTCATGTGCATCTTTGGCAAATTCAATAATAAGAATTGCCTGTTTGGTACTTAAACCGATTAACATTACCAGCCCGATCTGGGCGTAAATATCAAGCGAATATCCGGCAACATACTGGAATAATAAGGCTCCGACAAGTGCGATAGGTGATATTAAAAGTACTGCGACAGGAAGCATCCAGCTTTCATACAAGCCAACAAGGAACAGGTATATGAATACCAGTGACATTGCAAGAATCGGACCGATTTGTCCGCTGGATTCCTGTTCCTGCAAAGCACTTCCTGACCAGGCATAACCCATATCCTTAGGCAGTGTTTTTTCTGAAAGTTCAGCCATTGCGTTCATTGCCTGACCTGAACTTACTCCGCTGCGCGCCATACCGTTGATTGTGATTGCAGGATACATATTGAACCTTGTTAAACTGTATGGACCAACTACGTTTTTAACTTTTACGACTGCTGATAATGGAACCATTGTGCCGTATGAGTTTTTAACAAATATTTTATCAAGGTCTGCCGGTTTTTCTCTGAAAGGTGCGTCTGCCTGCATATAAACACGATAAACACGTCCGTATTTGTTAAAGTCATTTACATATGATTTACCGAAATATGCTGCCAGTGCATTATATATTTCTGATATAGGAACGCCCTGCGCCATTGCTTTAGCTGAATCTACGTCAATCAATAGCTGCGGAAGATTTGCTGTAAATGAAGTGTATACCATTGAAAACGCCGGATTTTTATTTGCTGCACCGATTAACTTTATAGCTTCATCATAAAGTTCCTGCGGTGTTCTGTTTCCTTTGTCCAGAAGCTGGTATTCAAAACCGCCGAACATACCCAAACCTGAAATTGACGGAGGTGAGAACGATGCAATTGTTGCAGAAGGATAGGTTGAAAATTCCTTTTGAACTCTGCCGAGTATGCTTTCCATCTGTAAATCTTTTTTCTTACGTTTTGACCAGTCATCAAGCTGTGATACTATTAAGGCGGTATTTTCGCCGGAGTAGCCTACAAGAGTAATTGTTGTTTTGATACCCGGAATTTGAAGCAGTCTGTTTTCAATTTCAGTTGCAACAATATCTGTTCTTGATGCTGATGACCCTTCCGGAAGCTGTATTTGCGTAAAGATTGCTCCTTTATCTTCTGTAGGTAAAAATCCTGTAGGAATTATCTTAAACATTCCTATAATTAATGCCATAATCAATAAGAATGTAAGAATTGTTTTCTTAGGTGAATCAATAAATACCAGTGCACCCTCAAGATATTTTGTTCTTATATTATTAAACCAGTTGTCAAAGTCCTGAATTAACTTAAAGTCGCTGTGTTCTTCCCCTGATTTCAAAATCATTGAGCAAAGTGCAGGTGCAAGTGTAAGCGCTACAAGGGTTGAAAGACCGATTGAAGAAGCTATGCACAATGCAAACTGCCTGAACATTTGCCCTGTAATACCGGACATGAATGATACCGGAACAAATACTGCCATCAAAACAAGTGATGTTGCCAGAACTGCACCGAATACTTCTTTCATTGTAACTTCGGTGGCTTCTTTAGGGCTTTTTCCTTCCTGAATATGGCGCTGTGTATTTTCAAGAACAACAATAGCATCGTCTACTACCAGACCTACTGCAAGCACCAGCCCGAAAAGTATCAGCAGGTTTATCGAAAATCCGAGCAGGCTCATAAATATAAATACACCGATTAGCGAAACCGGAATTGCACAGAATGGTATAAATGCTGCTCTTGCGCTGCCAAGGAACAGATATGTTACGATACCTACCAGTATAATCGCAAGCGTGATTGCGTGGATAACCTCATTGATAGATTCTCTTACAAATTCTGTTTCGTCACGCTGGATTTTATATTCAATACCCTGAGGGAAGCCTTTGCTTAGCTCTTTCATTTTTGCACGTATTTTATTGGATAAGTCTATGGCATTAGCTTCCGGAAGCTGGCTGACAGAGATAATTGCAGACTGTCTGCCGCCAATACGGGAGAAGTATGAGTAACTTTCGGCTCCTAATTCAACTCTGCCTATGTCTTTAATTTTTACCTGAGAGCCGTCCGGTTTTGAACGTACAATAATATTTTCAAATTCTTCCGGTGTTTGTAAACGGCCTTTGGTTCTCATAGTAAGCTTAATCATCTGTTTATTGACCATAGGTTCAACACCTAAATCTCCGGCAGGTGATTGAATATTCTGTGCCTGGATTGCTGTGTTGACATCGCTTACTGAGATGCCAAGGTTTGCCATTTTTGTAGCGTCAAGCCATATTCTCATTGAGTAATCAGAAGAGCCGAATACTGAAACTTTACCGACACCTTTAATACGCGCTAATTCATCCTTAATATATATAGAAGCGTAGTTTGCAATATATAAAGCATCATAGGTTCCGCTCGGTGAGTTGATTGAAATCATTAACAAACCCGGACCGCCGGTTGTTTTTTGTACAGAAAGACCGTATCTTTTAACTTCTTCAGGCAGACGCGGAGTTACAAGCTGAAGTTTGTTTTGAACGTTTACTACAGCCATATCAGGGTCTGAACCTATATCAAAATATAGCGTAAGCTGATACTGTCCGTTTTGGGAGGTTGATGACATGTAGATCATATCTTCAACACCGTTTAACTGGGCTTCAACCGGAGCTGCAATTGTTGATTCAATTACATCTGAACTTGCACCTGCGTATGTTGCAGTAACAACAACCTGCGGCGGGGTAATTGACGGATATTCTTCAAGAGGAAGCGTTTTTATCATTAACATTCCGGCGAGCATAATTGCAAGCGAAATTACAATTGCCAGTTTCGGTCTTTGTATAAATAAGTTCCCTGATTTATCTGCCATTTTTATTTTTTCCCTTTTTGGTTGTCTGCTGCCATTGGTTCATTCTTTTTAAGTTTGTCCATTTCCTCCTGGGAAACGATTGTAACAGGTTTGCCCGGAGTTACTTTTTGAAGACCGTCTGTTATAATTCTATCTCCAGCCTGAACTCCTTCTGAGATAACCCAGTTATCGCCATGCTGTTCTCTTGTTTTTATATAAACAAGCTGCGGCAGCCCCTGTTCATCAATTTTGTAAACATATTTCCCTGCCTGGTTCTCAAGCACTGCGGTCTGCGGAACAATAGGGGTTTTTACAGGATTATTTGAATATAATTTAACAGTTACAAATTCACCATGAAGGAGTGCGTTGTTAGGGTTTGCAAATGTTGCTCTCATTGTAACCGTACCGGTTGACTGGTCTATTTTGTTATCATGAAAATCCTGCGTACCGTCAAATTCATACTTTACACCGTCAGAAAAATATAATTCTACTTTTCTGTTTTTGTTATTTGATTTGTCTGCATTTGATAATTTTGCGAAATCAACCGAATCAATCGGAAAAGTTACATAAATAGGGTTTGTACTGTTAAGTGTTGTCATAGGTCCTGATGTAGGAGAAACGTAGTTTCCTACAGTTACCGTAATAATACCTACACGTCCATCAACCGGAGCCTTTACCAGAGTGTAACTGAGGTTTCTGTTGCTGTCGCTGTATCTTGCCTGAGCTGATGCGAGCTGGGCTCTTAATGAATCCCTCTGGGCGAGCAGATTATCATATTGTGATTTTGCTATATAATCTTTTTTTACAAGTTCTGCTGCACGGGCAAGCTGTTTTTCTGCATAAGCAAGCTGTGCTTTTGTATTTGCAACATCAGCTTTTGCAACATTAGCTGCGTTCTGGTATTCTGTAGGTTCTATCAGGAAAAGGGTTTGACCTGCTTTTACAAAATCCCCTTCTTTAAAGAAACTTCTTTGCAAATATCCTGAAATACGGGCAAGAACATTTACCTGATATTTTGAAACAACTCTGCCGGGTGCCTCAAAGCTTCTTATAATGTCTGCATCTTTGACTGTTTCAACCGTAACTGACGGAGCCGGTTTGCTTTTAGCAGCCTTGCCCTGCATTATTTTATCAAATATTGTTGCTCCGTAGCGGAAAAGAATTGCACCGAGTATTACGGCTATAATTATTATAATATTTTTTTTCATTTGTGCTCCCCTGTCTTAAATTTAGTCTTATTCTTATCGTAAGCTAAAATTCAACTCTGTCAAAGTTTTTAATATTGTTAAAGATTGCTTTTGTGTTGTAAAAACAACATATATTTTTTACAACATAAAATGCTACTATACTGTTAATAAGATGTCAATAGACTAATGTGTCAAAAATTCAATTACGTTTCTTAGAGCTCTTCCTCTATGGGATATTGCATTTTTTTCTTCTTCTGTCATTTCAGCCATAGTTTTGCCGGCATTTTCCACTATGAAAACCGGATCATAGCCAAAGCCGCCATTGCCTGATTGTTTGAACGCTATTTCACCATGGCATTCTCCTCTGGTCTGGAAGATTACACTGCCGTTTTCATCAAGTAATGTCATTGCACAAACGAATTTTGCTTTTCTGTTTTTATGAGGCTCAAGTTCTTTCAATAGTTTGTCAATCCTTGACTGAGGATTATCCGCGTATCGTGCTGAATACAATCCCGGTGCTCCGTTTAAGGCTTCAACACACAAGCCGGAATCATCTGCAAGCGACATCATTTTTGACACTCTGTTAGCTTCTTTTGCTTTTATGTAAGAATTTTCTTCAAAGGTTTTGCCGTTTTCATCAGGATTAAAACCTTCTGCCGGTAATACAAATTCTATATCTGTATTGCCTGCTATTTCCTGAATTTCTTTTAATTTATGCGCGTTTCCTGTTGCAAAAACTATTTTCATTTTGTTTCCTTACTGTTTAAATTTTTACGTGAAAACTATGGGACAACACTTAGAAGCTGTTTCTGTCTATTTTCCATAGCGTCGCTGGCGGTGGTTAAATTCAATAATTGCTTCTGAAAGCGCATTTTTATCAAACTCAGGCCAGTATCTTTTTGTCACAAGAAATTCAGAGTATGCAATCTGCCACAAAAGATAATTTGATACTCTCATCTCTCCGCCTGTTCTGATTAATAAATCAGGGTCAGGAATATCTTTTGTATATAGATTTTGAGAAATCATTTCTTCTGTTATTTCTTCGGGGCGGATGTTTCCATTTTTAACTTTTTCTGCAATAAGTTTCGCTGCATGTACAATTTCATCTCTTGAGCCATAGTTAAATGCAATTTGTAGATGCACTCCTGTGTTATTTTTAGTAACTTCTACTGCGTGTGCAAGTATTTCCTGTAATTTTGAGCTTAATTTTGTTAAATCTCCGATGAAATTAATTACAACACCATTCTCGTGCATTTCTTTAAGCTCATTTTTGATTGTTTCGCCAAGAAGGTTCATTAAAAAATCAACTTCCTCTTTTTTCCTATTCCAGTTTTCTGTAGAAAATGCGTATACGGTTAAATATTTAACACCGAAATCATCACACGCTCTCATTGCAGCTTTTAGAGCATCAACTCCTTTTTTATGTCCGAATGCTGATGGAAGATTTTTTTCTTTAGCCCAGCGTCTGTTTCCGTCCATAATTATTGCTATATGCTGTAAATTTGCAGCTTTTACTATATCTGTTATTTCTTTATCTTTAGTTATTGTTTCCATATTTCCACCTGTTCTGTTTTATTATATCATAAAAATATGTTATAATTATTCCGGAGAGAAAAATGAGAAGAGCAGCTGTTTTTGCGCATTATGATAAAGATAGAATTATTGATGATTATGTCATATATTATTTAAAATCTTTAAAAGAAATTTTTGATAATATAGTATTTGTTTCCTGTCTGGAAATTCCAAAGGAGGAAATTGCAAAGCTTGATGGTATAGCGGATTATGTTATTTGCGAAAATCATAATGAATATGATTTTGGTTCATATAAACGCGGTTATTTTTATCTTGCGGCAAACGGGCTTGATGAAAAGTTTGATGAGCTGGCTTTTATAAATGACAGCTGTTATGGTCCGTTATATCCCTTGAAACCTGTTATTGAGCAGGTTGGTGACTGTGATTTCTGGGGAATTACACGAAACCTGGAATGGAGGGAGCATATTCAAAGTTTTTTTATGGTCTTCAAAAAGCAGGTGTTTAAATCAGAAGTTTTTAAAGATTTTATGGCTTCAATTGAAGAAGAAACAGATAAACTTGATATAGTGACAAAATATGAAATAGGGCTGTCAAGATTACTACTTGAAAACGGGTTTAATTTTGATTATGCAGTGAAATATAATCCGCGATACAGATCAAATATTACTATTTTTAAATGGCGTGAAGCTATTTTAAAATATCATATGCCGCTTTTGAAATGTTCACTTCTGCGCGGCAAAAATACTTTCCACACAACAATTGTTGACTGGGAAAAGGTAATTCCGGATTGCTATCCGATTGAATTAATCAAAAAGAATATTGAGCGTACTAGAGAAAAAGTTATTGATTGTAAAAGGTTTAAGACTGCCAGACTTTTTATTTTTGATATAGTGGGAAATTTAAGGAAAACGCCAAGAAGGATTTTTCAAAATTTAATCAAATATTGTCTGCCGTTTTTATCAGACTAGTGCCTGAAAATTTTCTGTGCTGTTCGTGCGGTATAAAACGAAAGCCTTTTAATGCACATTCCGGCAGCAGCAAAAATTATAAAAATCCATAACTTCAAATTAAAAGGTTCTTTTTTTAAAATTTTTAGATACGCGGAAATATTTGCGAATTTAAACTTGCATTTTTCATTTTTACTGATGTAACTTTTTTCGTGCTGACGCCATTTTGTAAGTTTTGAGCTCAGGTAATAAAAATCAGTAAGTCTTGCAAGCTGAATATATATATACCAATCAAGAAGTTTATCAATCGGAGTATTAAAATCAACCAATGCTAAAAGATTTTTTTTCACCATTACAGAGGACATTGTTAAAACAGGGTTGCTAATTCCAAATGAGTAGAACATGCTGCGCGGGAATTTTCCTTTAACTTTTGGAAATGTTTTGTAAGTTGTATCGCCGAATAATTCAACGTCATTAAATATGAACCCGAATTGCCCGCCCTTATTGATTAGTGCAACCTTTTTCTCTAAATAATCCTCTCTCCACAGATCATCACTTTCAAGAAATGCAATCCATTCTCCTGAAGCTTCTTTCAAGGCTTTTTTTATAGAATTTTTCAACCCGATGTTTTCACTGTTTTGAATTAATTTTATACGGCTGTCGTTTTTTGTAAGTTCATGTATAATTTCAACGGACGCATCAGTCGAAGCGTCGTCTATTACTATCATTTCCCAGTCTTTGAATGTCTGGTTTAATACAGAATTAATAGTATCTTTTATATACTTTTGATAATTATAGCTGGTTACGACGACTGATACAAGCATAAATTTATTATATAAAAAAATCACCCTCTTGTACAGAAGGTGATTTTTTGTGGTTTATATCAGGTTTATTTTTTCTGTGGTGTAGAAAATGCTGCTTTTGCATCTTCGATCATTTGTTTACGTCTTTCAAGGTTTTTCATTTCGCCTTCAATAGTGAAGTTATCTTCAATAAAGGCTCTGTGTTTATTATTTTTAATTTCGGTTGATGATTTATACAACTTTCTCAGTTCATCTATATTACCGTTATCTTTAACACGTTTTTTGAATAAATTTTTTATACTTTTACCAATTTTATTAAAAAACTTTGTTATGTTTTTTCTATACACAAGCCCTGCTGTAACTGCAGCTCCACTTGCTACACCGGCTGCAATTTTTATTGTATTTTTATAATCTTTTTTGAATTCAAATGCTTCGCCGCTTTTTGCTTTTTCGCTGTTTTTTGCCAGCTGAATTATAACTTCATCTTCAGAAAAAGTTTTAGTCTTACCCTGTGCATTTGTAATACGGAAGTTCCCGTTTTTAGTCTGCTGGATTTGGTTTCCGCCAATATGTATTATTTTTGCTGTTTCCATAGATATTACCTCTGAATTTTTTGTTTGGGTTTGTAGTATTAATACGTGTGAATATTTTTTTGTGCGGTTTTAATTATTTTTTTTACAATAATTTACAAACAGAGTGTCCTTTTTAGGGACACTCTGTTTTTCTCTCTTCTTATTTTATTTCTCAACCAGAATTTTTGAGAAAATTTTGGTTACCGTTCTATGAACATCCTGAGTAACCGCAGTTTAGACAAATGAAACATCCTTCTGCCATTTCAATTGTATTACCGCATTCAGGACAGGTTACGGTTTTAACTTCACCTGACGGATTGTATTCTTCAACCTCATCTTTTACTTCTTCAGCCTTTGCCTCTTCCGGTTTCTTTTTGTCATCAAGATTCATCGGCTGGAACTGGCGGCTGTTGTTTCTATAAACAGTAATTCCTTTTAAGTTATTTTCATAAGCAAGAACATAAGCTTCTTCAATATCTTTGCGGGTAGCGTGTTCTTCAAAGTTAACTGTTTTTGATACTGCGTTATCTGTGTGCAGCTGGAATGCAGCCTGCATTTTTACGTGCCAGTAAGGTGATACATCGTGAGCAGTTACAAATATTTTCTTAACTTCTTCTGAAACACCTTCTACATGAGCAATAGAACCTGTTACCGCGATCTTTTTCATCAAATCTTCAGAGTAAATTCCATGTTTAACCGCATAGTCTTTGAATATAGGATTGATTTCAAGCATTTCAGTGCCGTCCATAATCAATCTTGAGAATACAAGACCAAACAAAGGTTCTACACCGCCGGAAGCACCTGCTATCATTGAGATTGTACCTGTAGGTGCAATACATGTAGTTGTAGCATTTCTGATACCGTATTTTTCAATTTGGCTGTCAAGTTCTTTCCATTGCTCGTCAGAAATAATTCCGGCAGATTTTCCTTTATATTTGTTGTAAAGGAAGTTTTTGCCGTCATAGACACTGCCTTTGAAGTTATTGAATTTACCGCGTTCTTTAGAAAGTTCAATTGATTCGCATTTAGATTCGTAGTCGATAAATTCCATAACCTGACCGGCAAGTTTAGTGCCTTCAGCAGAAGCGTAAGATATACCCATTTTCATAAGCATATCAGCCCAGCCCATAACACCAAGACCGATTTTTCTGTTATTTTGAACCATTTCAGAAATCTGAGGCAGCGGGTAATTATTTACTGCAATTACATTATCAAGGAAGCGTATAGCAGTTCTTGTTGTTTTTGCAAGCAAATCCCAGTCAACAGAGCCGTCTGCTTTAACCATTTTGCCAAGGTTAATTGAACCGAGGTTGCAGGCTTCGTATGATAACAACGGAACTTCGCCGCAAGGATTTGTTGATTCAATAGCGCCCACAAGCGGAGTAGGGTTATCAGAGTTCATCTTATCAATGAAAATAATACCTGGTTCACCGTTTCTCCAAGCTCCGTCAACAATCATATCAAATACTTTTTTTGCACTTAATGTACCTGCAACAGTATTATTCTGCGGGTTGATAAGTTCATAGTCAGTTCCGTTTTTAAGAGCTTCCATAAATTTATCGGTAATTGCAACTGAAATATTGAAATTGTTTAATTTATTATTATCGGATTTGCAGTTAATAAAGTCTAAAATATCAGGGTGGTCAACTCTTAAGATACCCATATTTGCGCCTCGTCTTGTTCCGCCCTGTTTTACAGCTTCTGTTGCTGCATTAAATACTTCCATAAAAGAAACAGGACCGGAAGATACGCCCATAGTAGAACGAACAACGCTGTTTTTAGGTCTTAGTCTTGAAAAAGAAAAACCTGTACCGCCGCCTGATTTATGTATAAGAGCAGTATTTTTAACTGTTTCAAAAATTCCTTCCAGAGAATCTTCTACAGGAAGAACAAAACAAGCAGCCAGCTGTCCGAGTTCACGCCCTGCATTCATTAATGTCGGTGAATTTGGCATAAAATAACAATTTGTAATTGCTTCATAAAATCTTTCAGTTAATTTATCCACGTCAGCCTGAGATTTTCCGAACTTTAAATCCCCTTCTGCAATAGTTTTGGCAACACGTCTGAACATATCAGCCGGTGTTTCTGTACAATTTCCGTCATTGTCACGTTTCAAGTATCTTTTTTCAAGAACTTTTATGGCATTTTCAGATAAATTTAATTTGTCTTCCACTAAGTTCACACTAACCTCCGTTTATATCCCTATTAATACGTAAAGCATGTCAAAAATTTCAAGCATGTTTATTTTACAATCATACAACAATTTTTTTAGGCATGGCAAGGAATAAAAATAAATATTACGAAATGTAATCAATATTTCCCCCACGAAATGAGGCATGTTGTGAAATGTTCAAAAAAGTGGTATAATTTATAATGTTATAGTATATACAAATGATTTATTAAGACATAGGAGTTGAGAATATGATGCTTCCAGAATTTAAAGGGATAACAGCTCTTTTTTGTGAAAAAGCAAAAGAGATGACACGTTTTGTTAAAAAGAAGAAGCCCGGAATATCTTTGGCAGAAATGCTTCTTGCACTTGCTATTTTGGGTATATTGGCAGCAATACTAATGCCGGTTTTGAAATCGGCGCAGCCTGATAAACTGGAAGCTCTTCATAAAAAAGGAAATTATATAGTAGAACACGTTGTGGCTGATATTGCATTTGATGAGGATCTTTATCCGCCAACACAGACAAAAACAGGTCTGGGCAGTATCGGCGCTGTTACTGTTGACGGTGTTACATATGCCGGTGAAGAAAAGTTTTGTGAACTTTTTGCCAGCAGAGTAAATAAAGCTCCAGGCAGTACTACAAACTGTTCTGCCGGCAAGAAAACCTTCACTTCAATAGAAGGTATTGACTGGTATTTACCGATTTCAAGTTTTGATGGTTCAAGACCTTATGAAGAAATCAAATTTGATGTAAACGGCTCGCAGGGTCCTAACTGTCGTTACGATGAAGCATCCTGCCCGCATCCTGATACTTTCATTTATTACATAAAACCAACCGGAAAGTTATATACAAACGAACCAACCGGTGTTTCAACCACTTACTGTATAAATCTGACAAAAGTAGGACCTGGAAGTGTTGTTGTAAAACCTAAATATGGCGGGTCATGGTCTTCGCTTGCAAGCAGCAGCTGCGGTAAAGCTCCCGGAGAGTATTTGCTCAAAGCAACTCCTGCTGCGGGATACGAAGCTACTCCTTGGACAGAAAGAAATGTTACTATAACTGATAGCGATGTTGATGTAAGTATCGAATTCAGACTTATTCCTGAGCCTGAAATGCGCCAGATTGTACTTACAAAGACCAGAAACTATGGTTTCTTAGGCGGTATTTTTAGTGCAGATAAAATTTCTGACGGTCACGTTTATCTCGGTGATCAGGAAATAGCATTTGCTGACGGTCAAAAAGGCTGCTACAGTCCTTTAGATATTTTCAAATTAAGTCCTGGCTGTAAAATTTATCAAACTGTGGTTGAAGTTGAAGCCGGACAATATTCATTGTGGGCACAAGCCAATGAAAAGAGTTCTGTTGAAAAAATTGAACCTACCACAATTGATGTTACTTCAAAAGACGGTACTGGCGAAGTGTCATTTGTTTGGTCTTACTATGACGATGAACGTTATGATGTTCGCGTCCCTATGTCTGGTGATCACTACTGCTTTAACGGAATTAATAACTCAACAGTTTCGGGTACATTAGTTGGTCAAAAGACTAATACTAACTATGACCTTACTATTAATGCCGCAGGCGGTTGTACTTGGGAATGGGATCTTTCTGATCCTTCCATTAACTATGGTAACCAAACAGACAAAACTGTCGGAGGTAAAATTCGCGACAAGGACGTAAATGTACCTATTCGAATGATTGCTCCAGCAGGTGCTGTTGACGAAAATCCTATAAAACATAAAGTAATAGTTAACCAAATCTGTCCTGACGGTTCCAGTATGTGTGCAACCGTTCAGGGTGCAGGTGAATATGCTGAAGGTACTTCAGGAATTAAAGTAAAGGTTCAGCCATACGAAGGACTTAGTTCTGATTGGTCTGAACAGACAGTAAATGTCGGAACTGAAGATGTTATACTTACTGTTACTATGACAGAAGGGTCATACTGCATTTACACTTCAATATCAGGAAGTGGTACTGTTCAACCTACAGCAACTTATTGCGGTTTGACTCCAGGAACATATACATTAACTGCAATTCCTGCAACAGGATGGGCTGTTTCCGGCGGAGGCTGGACTGAAGTTTCGTCAAGTCCTAAGCAGTATCAAAAGAGTGTTACTATAACGAATACTGATGTACATGAAAGTGTAAGTTTTGCTAAGCAGGAGGATAAGACATACTGTGTTAATTTACAAATTAACTGTCCATATAAAAATGCTGCTGACTGCGGTACATACCAGGTTACAGGTATTTCACCGTCTTATCCGATTACAAGCTTGAGCATAGTAGATACGCTGGCATCCAAGTGCGGCTTGTCAAACGGTTCTTATCTTGTAACTGTTATACCGAATACTGACAAGGCTAATTTGAAAAATAATGTTCCTTCGACATATAGAGCCTTAATTGAGAACGCAAATTACGAAAATACTATTGATTTTGAGAAAATCAAAGCCAGACTGGCAATTTCATTATTTGTTAAACTGGATGATGGACTTACTATTGATGCCGTTGAGAGAAATGTCGGAGATGCCGATTTTATGTATAAGTTTATATTTACTGAAGTCGAAACCGGCGATACTGCAGTATTTCAAAATACAATCAAAAATGCTGAATTTAAGGCTCTGTTTAATAATCTAGATTCCAATGGTATGTCTGTTGATTATGATTATCATGAACAATATATCCCAATAGGTCATTATAAATTATCATATGTTAAAGCGTATCATGTTCTTCCTGATGGAACTCAGAAAGAAATATCTAATTCAATAACTGATGGAGACTATATATTAAATAAAAATGGGCTAAGTACAGCATTCGTTTATACTATATATATACCTGAGGAAGCAGCGGCTTCAACAGAAGCCACTCCTGCTCAAGCATCAACACCTTTACCGCAGCCTCTAAGCACGAGAAGTGCTCCTGTTGCTCCGACAGTCAAATCAATATTTCAAATTAAAAAATAAAATTAGATAAGCGGACGATCTT
>OAZY01000700.1_pt1 | contig 19279 bp, 21 predicted proteins | sample 1494931 | NCBI WGS metagenome assembly OAZY01 (sample SAMEA2579921, study PRJEB22360) | human gut metagenome | biome: human gut; feature: human-associated habitat; material: faeces | place: Denmark | collected 2008/2010 | reverse complement strand
TGACGGAAAAATAGTCAGCCCTGCAAGGAACCTTTCTCGCCGTCCCGTGCCTAATAACCTGCATACGCACTTTCTGAGGCACCACCATGACCGGCATTTTTATCTCCACCACCCTGTTTGCCCTCTTCGCGTCGATGTTGATCGGCCTGGGGATGGTCTGGAAAGGCATTTCTAACAACCCCGATAACTGATTCTTTTGTACGCCGTTGCTGTTCACCCTCCGCAGCGGCGGGACTATACCTCGCTCCCTTTTTGTCAAAGACAACCCCTGGCTTCGCTCAGGCGCGATCTCATCGAGGATCCGCGCCTGCACAACGTATTTTTGAAATAGCAATTCACACAGTGAATAAATTACTTTGATTAATATATTTGAGACCAGAATTAACGCATGCAATATAAGCAATTTAAGCAGTTTGTGCCAAATTGCCGACAACTTCTATGCGATTCATATACGTAACCCACTGATTTTAAAAATCTTATATCATCCGCACAGCAATAAGTCCAATTTTGGACTTATTGCTTTTGTTTGTTATTAGAAATATCCTAAGCCCATATTCGCAAAACAAATTTGCTTCAAAGAATTTTATCAACCTTAATCCATTTCGCGTTCATCATCACTATGCCTGATTTTTTAATTAACACTGAAAATATTTATCTGAAACGGGGAATTTGCGAGCTACTGATCGAGATCGCAATCGAAGAAAATATCTGTACGCCCTTTTCCCTTCACGAATATTCATCTGACATCATTAGCCAGACTGATGTGCTTTTTACGGAAATGGAAACCGGTGAACATTACCTGTGTCACCCGTACTTCAAGAAGATACCGCAACAGACGCCTGTCTTTGTTTTTGTCCCCAGCGACAGCTGTGCCCGGGTTGACCGTTTGCCGCTTTGTCTGCGTGATGCCTGTTTTATCAGTATCAACGCCGATCTCCGCAGCATTAAAAAGCAAATTGCAAACCGTCTGACGGCATTAAGTAAACCCGTCGCCGGGGGGGCGGAAAAAGACAGCAGACGCTGCCTTAAATGCCCGCGACTAACATTGACCAAATCGCAGCTTTATATTATCGATGCGATAAAAACGGGAATGAACAATCAACAGATAGCGCAAGAGCTGGGCATCAGCCATAAGACGGTTTTTTCACACAAAATAAACATCATGAAAAAATTCCAGATTGATACTAAGCAAGAGCTGGCGCGATTCTCGGCCATCGCTCTTGCGCTATCCTCAATAGCAACCCATTAACGCCGGGTTTTGTTAAAACGCATCTTAAGCTTCCTTCTGTCTTTAACATATGACAGACCACAAAATAATGATGTTAACAATAACACCACCGCCAGGGCTAATAGCAGAAAATTACTCATATACGACCTTTTCAGAGATAAAGATGATTATCAAATAATACGGGGTATAAGTTTTCAAAAACAACTATCCCTCAGCCATTTCAGATTAAGGTAAGACCTTGTGCGATAATTCTGAAAATGAATAAAGCTGAAGAAATTATTTTTATTATTACGCGCGCATTTAGCTAATAAAAAGCACATCGCTGCACGGGGTGAACCGGGCGTGACGCGCAGCGGTTACTCCCATAATACCAGCATAAAATTGGGGGCGGATGTCTAAGAGTATCTTCGTGGGCATGCCAGCAGGTTTTGCCGGAAAGATCGCCCAAGGCGACCGCGTCATTACCCGTCACCAGGGTTAACCTAAACGTTATGTACAGCCACTGATCTGGCTTAACCACTCGTTTAACGTCAATGAATAAAGCAGGCTCGGCGACGCATCTTTTACATCAGCAATATCGTTAATGTACCTCATCCCGGCTTTCTCAAGAACTTTCTGCGAAGCCAGATGGTTAGCCCGGACAACCGCTGACATCTCCGCAAGTTTAAGCACCTCGAAGCCATATCTCATCGCGCCAATCGCAAACTCGGTGGCCAGGCCTTTTCCCCATGCCTCAGTAGAAAACCGATATCCAAGATTGTTAATGGTGACATCGTTATAACTGCGTAGACTGACGCCACCAAAGCCAATGATGTATTCAGGGGTATTGCGCATTGATATTGCCCAGTTTCCGAATCCGTGCGTTTGCCAGTGCGCGAGCCAGCGCCGCAGGACAACTTCCGCATAGTCTATATTCGGGTACGGTCCTGCGGGGTTGAAGGTATTGGTCGCGGGATCGCCATAAATTCGGTACAGATCGTCGACATCGGAAGCCATGACCGGGCGAAGATGCAAACGATGGGTATCAATGTGCAAACTTACCTCCTGACGGGGAATATTACCGATGATGCTTCGAGGATTTCTGCCTGCCCATTGAAGCACAAATCTCCATACCGGGGAACCGGTTAGCCAGCGTTGAGAAGCATTTGAAAAATTATGCTGCCGATGATGAAAATAGGATATGTTAATTCTATGATGGATTAACGCTTTTGCTGGCTCCACGCCCAGCATTACTGAGTGAACACAGGACTGTAAATGATCGATGACATCCGCTACCTGATAGTATTTGCCAAAATTGTAGAACGAGGTTCTATCTCAGGTGGCGCAGCAGCGTTAGGCCTGACGACCGCAACAGCAAGCACACATTTATCCAGACTTGAGAAAAACCTCAATAGCGCCTTGCTGTACAGAAATACGCGGAAAATTTCTCTAACCCAGGATGGCATCAGTTTGCTGGAGACCGCCAGATCGATGCTGGAGCTGTATGAAAAGGGCGTCATTGAATTTAAACAACGCTCTATCTCTACCGTCGGCAAGCTGCGCATTTCCCTCCCTGCTGTTTTTTTAAACGGTCCATTCACCCGCCATCTGGCGAATTTTATCAAAGAAAACCCGGATATTTCCCTGAGTATTTCTTATAGTGATCTGCGCGAGGACATCATCGCCGATAGCATTGATGTCGCCTTCCGTATTGGCGAACTCCCGGACAGTTCACTCAAAGCAAGACACCTATTTGTTCTACCACGACAACTGGTGGCGTCTAAGGACTTGCTCATGCAGCACCACCCCATTAAGCATCCCGTTGAGTTGGGATCCCTGCCGTGGATTGGGTTAACAATGAGAGAGAACATCCGAGAGTTCAGGCATAAAAACGGCGAACTGGCGGTCATTAAGTATGCTCCTATGGTATGCGTTGATAACATTGAAGCTGCCTATGTCCTTGCCAAACAGAACATAGGGCTTGCCGTACCTCCCCGTTTCCTCTGCGAAAATGATGTTAAACTCGGGGAGATGCATGAAGTACTTCCTGACTGGTCATTAGAACCGCTAAAAGTTTATGCCATTTGGCCCGCCAATATATCAACCAGCAGCGCCGCCTATAAACTAATTAATTACATTTATAACGCTATGGAACAACATAAGCTTTGAACAGCTAAAATCATTGTGGGTAAAGCATATAACATGCGATAACGCATAAAAACCCGCCCATCAATAAATTAAAGATACGCATTTGTGCCCTTCCCTGAAGAAATGTTGACATTTTATCACCGAATATTGCCCAAATTGATAATGAGATATAACAGATAAAAAAGTAAATAATAATGAACAGTATTAGGGGCAGACTGGTTGATGGCTCAGAAAACAAGGTAGTTCCAGAGGTACAGGCAGCCCAGGCTTTTGGGTTGAACCATTGCATTAACACTCCCTGAACAAATCCGGGTGCACTTCCCTTTTGTAATGACCAATCAGGTTGCGATGTGGCAATTTTATAGCCCTGATACAGTATAAAAATCGAGCCGAGAACATTCAGGTATTTAAAAAATGATGGGTGCGAGGCAATGACTGTGTATAACCCAAAACTAACAAAGATAAGCAACAGGGTGAAACCCAGAGTCGCACCGGATACGAAGGCGAATGTTTTTCTAAAGCCATGCATAACACCTGAAGAGATAATGACCATATTGACTGGCCCGGGCGAAAACGACAGAGCCAGAGAATACAGAAACATAGTAGCCATCAAAACCATTTTTTCGTCCACGTTGCCAATGAAAGATATCGTTGTAGCGAGATTTATATAACAAGTTATTTCGCTATATTTAAAGACTACCCCGATATGGACGTTAGATTAAATAGCTCATTCTCTAAAGGTGTGTTTGATAATTTAGCAATTTTACAGCAGTACCTGCCCGGCTATACGCCCAATCCCTATCGAAAAAAGCATGGCCAGCGTGCTCCAGAACGTAATTCTGCTGATAGCTCTGACAGGCGGTGCGTTACTCACCACGGAAGAGAAATAGCCAAGAGCAGCCAGAGAACAGAGAGTGGATAGGAAAATCGCGATAACAGTCAGTTTTGCTGGCGATAGCACTGCAACGATCAAGGGTAACCCCGCCCCGGCTGAAAAACTCACGGCCGAAAAAATGGCCGCCTGCAAAGGTCGCGCAGAATGAGTATCCGTTAATCCCAACTCTTCGCGGGCATGAGCCTCCAGGGCGTCTTTGGCCATGAGCTGTTCTGCAACCTGGCGGGCAAGCGCAGGCTCCACTCCGCGTTGGATATAAAGAGACGTCAGCTCCCGAACCTCTCCCTGATAATCTGCGTCCAGCTCACTTTTTTCCTCGGCAAGCGCGGCGGTTTCCGTATCCGCCTGGGATGATACCGAAACATATTCCCCTGTTGCCATCGACATGGCGCCCGCAACCAGCCCGGCGACACCGGCCAGCAACACGCCCGAAGGGCTGGTATTTGCAGACGCCACGCCGAGCACCAGGCTGGCGGTTGAGACAATCCCGTCATTCGCTCCCAGGACCGCCGCCCTTAACCAACCGACGCTTTCAATGCTGTGTCGTTCAAGATGCATGCCTTTTTCCTTTTAATACGCACCCTCATCGGGATTAGCGAGAGACCAGAACCTTATCCAACAACGGGATGTTTCTTTTGACTGCGAAAGGTGAGGAAGATATGCAGCAATCCCATCGCACCATGTGCCCAGAAATAGGTTTCAATGAACACCGTCAGAAATTTATGCAAATGCAGGACCGCTTCTGCCAGCGCCGTTGACGTCCCTGGCGCGGTGTCCAGTACAAACCAGAGCCCTCCACAGAGTGCGACCGCCAACAAAGCAAGTACGCCAAGCCCCTGGATCATCGCCGCTATGCCACCGGCATGTGCTTCAGGAAGACGAAATGTCATTAGCATTTTAATGTCTTCAACTACACCGCGAAAATCAAGGGACGACCAGGCAAAATAGTAACGAAACCCACGTTGTTTAAGCATCCATACCAGCATCACTACACCAAGAACCATCAGCGCGAATCCAGAGATAACATGGAACCATGTCACGACTCCGGTCAGAGTTACGTCGCGAAGCGCCTCACTTTCGGTGAGATTAGAACTAATGATCTGCAGCAGTATCAGGGTGGCGACAATAATATGCAGCATGCGGAAAAAAGGGGTGTCTTTGTGCGGAAGCGCATTGCGAAGTTGTTCGTTCATCATTTGGCCATTTTATAAGGGGATCGGCCACATCAGTATTGCGTCTGTTTGTTAACGCAACCTTAACGCCTTGATGTTGAAGTGCACTGAATGATGTATGAATAAAAGGCAAACCATACCGGCTATCTCAGCAGCTAATAGCATCCATGGACTTACTCGTGAAACTGATGTGCCTGTCTCCTCCGCCTTATTTCCTCGTGGAGCGACAGAAGAAGACGCTGCCTCAATGGGTAAACATTATCGTGGTTCGTTTGGCACTGGCTCATGTTGATCCTGGTGCTTCAGGCAAAGCTACCCAGACTCATCTGGGTTGGTTACCGGACGGACCTGGTTTGCTTGAAGACTTACGTAATATGAATAAAGGCTAAACAGAGCATCTTCAACCAAAAGTCTAAGCCTTCAACACACGAATTAATAATCGACCTGTTGAAGGGTCTCCCCTGTGAACGCGCACAGCGTGTGCTTTAAAAACAGGCATATAGCTTTTCCTGCATAAAGGGAGAAACACAAGCAACAGAATTCCTGCGCCAAATGCAGCCAAGCCATGTAACCAGTCAATCATAGTCAGCGGAATGATGAACAGGCAGTAGTGCAAAACACAGAATACCGTCGTGCATGTCTTCGCCCATCCAGGGACTAAAACATTTGGATCCACTTCGTAAAATTTACTCTTTCTGAGAATGTCCTCAGAGGCTATCCGCATGCCTACGAACCAGAACAAAGGCAGGTACGTCGCTGAAAATAGAGACAGCACAATAATATTCCAATCAGACACTCGCGCACTTCCTTATTCATTGCTTCCCTGGATAAAAATCATTAGCGCGAATATATCATTTTAACGATATAACCCACGCTAAGACGGCTTTTTTTATCTGGCATAATACACTACGATGAGAAACATACCGAGCAATCTTATGCAAAGTCAAGATTAAAAGGGACGCACGTTCGGGACAAAGGCGAATTATTACGTATTATCAACGTCAGATGGTGCCTCTCTGCCACCGATGCGGCATTCGGTCAGCCGTAGCCGCGTACAATTCATTATTTATTCAAGGTTCAATGCGTAGAGTGATGCACTGAAATTTTTCAATAAAAAATCAACGTATAAACGGATTTTTGGTAACTGTTGACGGTTTGCAAAGGTCAATATATGCACTGGCTTAGCTAATGGTTGAAATTCAGACATCAGAGGCAGCAGTCGGCCATGTTGCAAATCTTCAGCCAACAGGATCTCGGGTTGCATAATAATTCCCAATCCATTCAATGCTGCCCTTCGCAATGCTTCCCCATTGTTACAGGTCATCGTGATGTTTACCGGAGCTCTGACAGGTTTGCCTTCCCTCTGAAGTGTCCATTCATTCGCTGCAATGGGATGGGCAAACCCAAGACATCGATGATGGCATAACTCTTCAGGTGTTATGGGTTCCCCTGCCCGTTTTATATAGGCCGGAGATGCACACATGACTGAGCGATATGGCGCTATCGAACGGGCAACAAGTGTATTAACATGCAGGAGCTCACCAATCTTAATCATGACATCTAAACCTTCATCTGCCATATCCATCGATTTATCGCTCAGCACCAGGTCTACTGCCATATCAGTCCATTCAATAAGAAACTGAGCAGTAACAGGCGAAAGCGCATGGACACCAAAGGAGACTGGGCAACCTACTCTCAGTTTTCCACGTGGCTTCTGGTGAAGAGCAAATGCCTGTGACTCGCTATCTTCAATATCAGCTAATATCCGGCGGCAACTCTGATAATAACCCTGACCAAAATCGGTCAGACTTTGCCGACGCGTTGTGCGATTAAGTAAGCGAACGCCGAGATGTTCCTCTAACGCTTTGATATGCAGCCCAACCATGGTTCCGCTGATTCGCATCTCTTCAGCAACAGCGCTAAAGCTGCCCCTGTCCACGACGCGGACAAACACCGCCATACTTTCCAGTTTATTCACTATTATCAAGCCTGGCTTGTTAAAGATAAAAACATAACGCTGTTTATCAAATTTCACCAGCGGGTTTTAATCTGTTTTCACTTAGTGCAGGAGGGTTAAAAATGATGACCAATACAGAGCTCCGTGAGCGAGGAATGAGATTGTTTAATGAGCTGTATGGAAATGGCGCAGGAGAAGAACTACGAAAGGACATGGCCGATTTGTGCCCTGATTTTACTGATATCTCGATCGAATGGGCTATGGGAGGCATCCTTGCACGCCCGGGGCTGGACGCTAAAACTCGGGAGCTGGTTGTCATTGCTTCCTGCGTCACTCTGGGTCATACGGTTCCACAATTGAGGGCACACGCTCAGGCAGCGCTAAATGCAGGGGCAACCAGAGAAGAAATCATCGAGGTTGTCCTGCAATTACTGTTTTATGCAGGAGGTGCCGCGGTGCGCAATGCACTCGTCAATATACGCGATATTATAAATGCTGAGTTAAACGTCGAAGCGAAAATGTCCTGAAGACAATCGCTGTTTGCCATTCTAGCCATCCCATTTGACAAGCGTGCTGGCTCGGGTCATTGCCTGGCACGTTTTTTGGATTGTCTGCATCACATTCCTAACCAGGCGTCACTGATTAAGGGAATGGGATGGCTAACTCGATTTCAGAGACGGTATCTCATCACTACATGCTGTCAGATACAAGGAAAGCGGGGAGGCAGAACCTGTCTTCGTCCAGTGCTAAAAATCCCACGCTATTAAAGGGATTTGTCTAAACGGTAGAATTTAAATCAACAACATACATGGCCATTTAATGATGCAAGTGATACTTGTTCGACACGCGGAAACAGAGTGGAATATAAAAGGAATAATTCAGGGACAGAGTGACAGTGCGTTAACCCCCCGCGGGGAGCGCCAAACATCAGCTTTACTTGCCGCGTTTGCAGCGAGTGATTACCGGGTAGACTGCGTTTACACGTCTCCGCTTGGTCGTGCCTGGCAAATGGGACAGCGCCTGGCTGACCGTTTTCGTTGCCCATTGATAGCTGAGCCGGCCCTCAAAGAACAGGCCTTTGGCCAGTTCGAAGGTATGTTAACGTCACAGCTCATGCAACAACGTCCCCACGATGCGCATGCGTTATTCACACATGATGCCGAGTATTGCCCACCACAAGGAGAGTCATTAGCACAAGCAACCCGACGAGTAACAGGTTTCATACACAACTTACAAGAAACCACAGAACATCAGCGCGTCTGTATTGTCACGCACGGGCAAGTCAGCCAGGGCGTGCTGGCGGTGCTTAAAGAAGGGACTATTGATAACTTTTCGCGGTACGCTCACCCTAATGCAAGTTACTCGGTGTTCGATTTCCGGGATGGGAAATGCCTGGCAATCAGATGGGGAATTGCCACACACCTGCTTCAACTCGAACGCCAGAAAGCTTAATTTCATATGCATCTCTGCGGCAAACAAGTGATACCCTGGAAGGTATGAACCCGCTTCAGGAATGCTTATGAAACCAACCCTTAACCAGTTGATTAACTTTTGCACTGTTGCTGAAACCGGAAACATTGGCAAAGCCGCCAGTCAACTTAATATTTCGCAGCCTCCCTTAAGCCGGCAAATAGCCCAGCTGGAAACTATCCTCGGTGCAAAGCTATTTAACCGGGCCGCAAAAGGGGTCAGTTTAACCCTTGCCGGGGAGCAATTTCTGCTGGACTGTCGCGCGATGCTGGCAATGCTGGAGCAGGCCTGTAATAACGTACGGGCAATAGAATCAGGGCAGAAAGGGGTTCTGAAATTAGGCGCAACAATGTATGCCAGCTATAGCGTTGTGCCGCATGTTGCGATGCAGCACAGGAATACCTGTTCGGACGTGGAGTTGCATTTTCAGGAGAGGGTCCCCTCTGATTTACACGCCGCATTACAGGATGGCAGATTGGACGCGGCAATCAGCTTCTCCGAGACGGCCACGCCGGGGATTCATTCACTGGTGCTCTTGCGTGAGCCGCTCATTGCCGCCCTTCCTGCCAACCACCCCCAGGTTCAACACGAGCATTTCAGGCTTGAATCACTCTGTGATGACCCGTTCATCACGGTTCCGCGCGAGAGCGCGCCGATGCTCTATGATTCCATCCTTCATCAGTGCCTCAAAGCTGGATTTAGTCCGCAAATAGGTCTGGAAGCCTCCGTGCAGCAGACTGTGATGAATTTTGTGGCCCATGGTGTTGGTGTCGCGCTTATTCCCGCCAGTATGGAGAATGCTCAATTACGCGGTGTGGTTTACCGGAAGCTGGAAAATCCGAATATGGTGGAGAATATGCTGATGTGGTCGGCAAAGAACACGAATCCGGCTTTACCGGGTTTTGTGAACCTGTGCCGCAGTATCAAGGATAAACTGGATGCGGCACAGGCCGGACAGATTAACGATTAACTTTTACTGATGATGATTTCGATGACGTTAGGCTTGCCACTCGCCAGTGCGGCCTCAACGGCCGGGGCAATATCGCCGGCACGGATAACTTTTCGGGTCTCCAGCCCCATCGATGCACCCAGTGCCTGATAATCCACTGCCGGATTAACCAAATCCATTGCGATGAAGCGATCTGTTTGGGCCGACGTATAATCCGCCTGTGAACGCATGAAGTTTTTCAATACGTTATATTCCGTGTTATTCATGACAATAAAGGTGACTGGCAGTTTTTCGTGTGCGGCCGTCCAGAGAGCCTGAGGGGAGTACATCGCCGCGCCGTCTCCCACAAAACACACCACAGGCGCTTTTCCCAAACCGAGTGAATAGCCCACCGCCGCGGGCATCCCCCATCCCAGGCCACCGCCGCGTAAAAAGGCATATTGATCCGCGCGGTGACTGTTGAGAGACTTGCGAAGCGAGCCGCTGGTGGCAATCGCCTCGTCAACAATGGCCACATCTGGTCCGATCGCCCTTGCTGCCTCAAACGCCGCCACCAGCGGCGTAATTACCGTAGCAGATTGTTGTTCCTGAACCTGCTCGAGCAGACTTTCTTTGCTCAATTTAAACTCATAAACCGCCTTTTCAAAACGGCGTTGATAATCACGGCGATGGTTTGCCGTGGCTTTCTCCAGTTCAGGTAGTAGCACCTTTAACGATGATTTAATATCGCCAACCACTGAGAGTTCACTACTGTAGGTGCGTCCCAGGTCGCCTGCATCAGCTGATAACTGGAACACTTTACACTGGTCCGGCACTGCCTGACCTTCGGTATAAAGAATAGTGATAAGCGACTTACCGCCAAGGGCAAAAATAGCATCGTACTGGCTTAATGCTCGGTTAATTTCCGTCGCTTTCGTGGACAGATTGCCCCGCCAGAGAGGGTGTGCTGTTGGGTAGGGGATCCGGTTCGGCCATGTTGAACCGTACACGTCAGCGGCAAGCATCTCAGCAAGAGCAACAACCTCATTGGCCGCTTCACTTTGATAGATTTCGTCGCCGGCAATCAGTGCGACTTTACCCGGAGTAAATGCCGCCAGCTTACTCGCCAGCAAAGGTAATGAACCTGCGACTGCATTGCGGTCGATAGTAGAAGGCGCGCCGATGCCGATAGCACTCATCGCCTCCATCACATCCATCGGAAGCGACAGGAAAACGGAGCCTTTCGGTGCAGCGTCAGAATCGTGGAAGGCCCGACGAACTAATACCGGTAGCTGATCAACGTGGGTAACCTCCTGCGACCATTTCGCGAACGTTTTACCCATACCGACCAGATCACCCAACAATAATGGGTCGGTTGTCGTGTGGCGTGAATCCTGCTGCCCCGCCGTCACCACCAGTGGTGTCTGTGAGCATTTTGCATTCAACAGGTTTCCCATGCCGTGGCCTAAACCACCGGCAGTATGCAGATTCAGAAAGCCTGGTTTTTTTGCTGCCTGCGCATAACCGTCCGCCATGGCGACTGCACTCGCTTCCTGCAGAGCTAACACGTACTGAATTGACGGTTTTCTTAACAGCGCATCCATAAACGGCAGTTCGGTGGTACCTGGATTACCAAACACATATTCCACCCCTTCACTTTCCAGAACTTCTAACAAAACATCACCGCCGCGGCGTGCATTGGCATTCTGGACTTTAGTTATTGCGTAACTCATAGAATGATCACCTCTGTCTGGGTATTCGTTCGCCCTGTCTGGCGGGTGATTCAATCTTAATAACAGGTATAACACCCTTTCCAATACTATATTGATGCCCAGTCATACCCTTTTAGGTATGGGAAGTCATTCGCTGTCCGCCAGGAGATGGAAAGCTATGACGGACTGAGACACTGACACTCAATCAAAGCCAGCCACATTATCGAAACCCTCTCTGATGTTTGCTATTCGCTGAATCTCGCCGCCGCAGTGCGAGCATGATGTGGGGTTTTCTTTAGCCATCTACTCTGGCTCACCTGGTGCTGGAACCCCTTCTGGCGGGCATCAGACAAGATAACAGCGCAATATCACAACGATCGCGGTTCGACTCGATGAACGTGGAAGATGTCGTGACGTGAGAAATGGAGCTCTATCACCCTGCAATTTTTCAGCATTGAAGGATTCATGTTGGCGAGGAATTTTGCTGCGGTTTTGGGAAAGAAAAAATCGAAATAACCGGGCATCGCGCCCGGTTATCGTGTCAGTCCAAAATGGCCCTACGCATTCAACCCGCGATTTTTCAGCATCGGCTCAATCTGTGGATCGTGCCCGCGCCACTGGCGATAAAGTTCAGCTAAATCAGTGCTATTGCCGCGCGACAGAATCGCCTCCCGGAAGCGCTGACCGTTCCCACGGGTCAAACCACCCTGCTCCACGAACCAGTGATAGCCGTCGTCGACCAGCATCTGGGTCCACAGATAGGCGTAATAGCCTGCCGCATAGCCGCCGCCGAAGATATGGGAGAAGCATCCTTTTCAATGGGCGCATTTACCAATAAAAATCATAAAGTTAACTTCCTTTTGCCATGAAAATCCCGTTGATTTAAGCATAAATACAATCTCATACAATTCAGTCAGTTGCATATCGTTTTGGGGAAGACATTCTCTCAATAATGCCTAATCAGCACCTTAATCAGTTCATTTTTCATACTGATAACTATCAAATAGTGTCCTGTAAGGATGAGGCAACGACTCTATTCTTCTGACTTATAATTTTAAGTCTGGCATCTGACTGGAGGTAACCATGTGCACGCTTTGCTCAATCTCAAACCCGTGAAGAATACCTGGCTTATCTTGCAGAAGAAGCGGAGCATATGGATGAGACTGGATATTGAAGGAACGCTCTGACAATGAAGTTTCCGCTCGCGTCTGAAGCTGAGACAGTGGCGTACAGTGCGACAGGTTACATACGCGCTGTGTTCTGTACGTATTACTGAACTAGCACTCGAACGCCGACACTTCGGTTAACGATGTATTTCAGAGTTTCCCCCGGCGTGAAGTCTTCGCGTAATTTCATACATGAGCAGAATCAAAATCTTCTTTAGGATGATACAAAATAACCTTTCCCCGCAACGAACTGCGGGAAAAGGTTACACTAATTAATCATCTCTTCCAGAAAGGAAGGTCATCGTCAGCCAGACGCTCAAACTCCTCAACGGGTCTTTTACTGTCTTCTATTGCATAGGGTATCTCAGTTCTCCCAAGTAGCATGGGAACAAATTCACCAAAGTCGTCATAAAGGAAAAGAGTCATGTCATAGGCGATATTAAATGCTTTGAAAATTGTGCTGAAAAACGATCCCAAATCAGAAGCCTGCGTGTCCCATGACGTTTTATTCTTATCGACTCCGAACATTGAATAGAACTCGTTATGCAGGGGAAGCCTTGCAAGGCGTGCTTGTATCTCGTCCATTTCTAGCTTTGCTGTTTTTATCTCATCAAAACTCAAAGCTTTTTTATATAGTTTTAACATTACCACAGGATAGCTTGCATCCCTGCGCCCCTGTTCGAGAGTTTCAGACACTGTCTTAAAAAACAGTTCAACATCATCAGGGGAACCCAGTTCATATATAGTTGAAGCACCTAAGAGACCAATTTTACTCATTTTTCGATAAACCTTATATTCGAAGCTTTAATTATTCCATTTGCTTTACTACTGATGTCTTTAAGGATTTTTCGACGAATTTCATCAGTTAAGAGCTGCCCTCTGACATCAATGACCAGCTCGTGTACCCTTCCCTGAGGCAAGTGCACTAGGCGTGCTACAGCTTGTTCCAAAACCTCGTTAATCAAACCACTAAGAGGGATATTACCACCGATCCGCTGGGCTCCAACGTCGCCGAGGTGGTCCGCCATGCCGAATGCTCGGTACTGGTGGTCCGCTAACTTTCATGATAACGGCCTTCACTAAGATCACCCATTCATTGAGCACTCACACGCGACGTCTATACTTTTAGTCTTACTGACTGGAGGTTTCTATGTGTGGACGTTTTGCACAAGCCCAAACCCGTGAAGAATACCTGGCATACTTGGCGGATGAAGCCGAGCACGACATCGCATACGACCCTGAGCCGATTGGGCGTTACAACGTGGCGCCGGAGACTAAAGTTTTACTCGTGAGCGAACGCGATGAACAGCTGCACCTCGATCCGGTCCACTGGGGTTACGCGCCTGGGTGGTGGGATAAACCGCCGCTGATTAATGCTCGAGCAGAAACCGCGGCGACAAGCCGAATGTTCAAGCCTCTATGGCAACACGGGAGAGCAATTTGTTTTGCAGACGGCTGGTTTGAGTGGAAGCGTGAAGGTGACAAGAAGCAGCCCTATTTCATCCACCGTAAAGACTGCAAGCCCATCTTCATGGCGGCGATCGGGAGTGTACCTTTTCAACGCGGCGACGAAGCTGAAGGATTTTTGATAGTGACTGCAGCTGCTGACCAAGGGCTGGTCGATATTCATGACCGACGGCCGCTAGTCCTGACGCCGGAAGCAGCGCGAGAATGGATGCGGCTGGATCTTGGAGGGAAAGAGGCAGAGGAAATAATTGCAGATGGCGCTCTGTCAGCAGACCATTTCACATGGCACCCAGTTTCACGCACGGTGGGTAACGTGAAGAATCAGGGGCCTGAATTGATTGAGGCTATCAAAATCCTATAGCTTTGATAACGTCCGGAATGTGCCAAGAGCGGACTTTTCTTAGATAGTGTTATGCCAGTTTATTGATAGCATGTCAATTAATCTGAAATTTAAGTGAGCATGTATATTATCCATTCATTTTCTGTCTTTATGGGTGAGAGGGGAAAAAAACTTGAGTAAGGCTAAATGCATCAACTTGAGAAAATTCTCTTCATTTAATTTATCGATAGTTCGGAGGTAGAGAGCATTGATGATTATTACCGTTGTAATTGCGAAACCTGTCACTAAAATGAATTGATACACAGTCAAGTACTGAAAAACTGTCGCCCCCAAAACAACAACAAAACAAAGGAAAAACATGTTGAGCAGCAAAACGCTCACAGGTCTTTGAAGGGCAGCCTCTGCAATTTCCTCCGGCGTAAGAACAATAGTGCTTCCATTCTTTGAACCACCTGCAATTACAAGACTTATTTTCTTAATTTGATCAATGTTCTCTGATATTTCATTTTGAACCGCAAGTGCATAATCCCTGGCATCCTCAACATCCATCGTATCTTTAGCTGGCCCCAGCTTAGTTTGAAGGACAGCGACAATTTTACGAATATCATCCTTTAGGTCACGCTCTTGCCGTTGAAGAAGTGAGAACAATGGAGCAATTTTGTAGTGGGCGTGGTATCTAGGAGCTGTTATGTCTTTTACCGCGTGTTCATAGTTTTCACCAAACGGATTCGTGTAATTCAGTTGCTCGTGGATTGGTGCTTCGAATTCTTCAGCCAGAACAGCTAACTGATTACAAATTCCTGATACATCTCGGAACCATTGACTATTCGGTGCCTCGTTTAACGTACTCAGGACGGTTAGGATCTCCTGCTGACTAGGCCGAGATGGTAATCCGCGCACCTGTCCCAGAGCATACGACAATCTTAAATATGCATGTTCACAAGCATTACTGATGGTGTTTGTAAACCTAAGAAGTTCCGTTCCAAGCTTTGGATTTTCTTTCTCAATTTCAGCTAGAGAATCCAATCCCTCGACTATTGTTCTCAAATTTACAAGTTCCATAATATTCTCCTGAATAAATAGGTAATAGTTGATACCTTACACTAATAACCATTGTTAAAATTACCATGCTAAGTGTTTCATCCATCGAGAGCTTAAAAACCACATTACGATACTCATTATTCTGTACTCCATTATAGACAGCGAGTCCAATTAGTGGTGTTTATTATTTACAGCAGTCAATTCATCAACAAAAGCCCACTAACTTGCTGCGGAAAGTAGCAGAACGTTTTAGATGTGTTTTGAGTTTAGCCACGTAAAGTGGTAGCAACTCTAAGAAAAGTTTTTGTTTTTAAAGTATTTACCACAACTTTCGCTCCTCGCTCATGGCGGACCTTTGGCTCAGTTAGCTTGTCCGCTCTGCGCCAACAGCGGAACTAGGCCAAAGAGTGCTGGCGTGGCTTTTGCAACCTTTGCAAAAAACATGGTTTGGTGTGCATGGGTGAATTTGTTAAGCAATAATTTCTAAACGTGATCACGGTCTTGATATACCAGTTGCTTTAGATAATAGGCCTGCATAACCTTCTATTGAGTGTGCCTTTATGCTTGATAACAGCTTTGGAGCATGGCCCGCCAGCCCAAATGTATCGGTGCGCTCAGTCAAAGTAATCGATCCGCTATCAGTGATCTCGTACTCCTTACTACTGTCAGAGAAGCCCATTTTTCTCAGCGGTACGGTTGGTACGAGGTCTTCCTTTCTATAAATATGGTGGGGACCGGGAAAACGACAGACGCTTCCAAGTCCGCAATAGCGAGGCATGCCAAATGTGTACGCACAAACGGCATGGCCCGGAATATCCTCAGCAAGCCTTGTTCCGGTACTACTCGCAGCGTGAATCGCGTAGCCTACAGCTGCCATTGCTCCACCTAGTGAGTGGCCAGTCCAAACGATCTTGAGATCATTCCCCGATCTATTTCGTTGGTTAATGTGGTTAGAGATAGATGCGAACTGAGGAATGATTGACTCAAAGAATCCTCGGTGAAAGAATTGGTCGTCAAATTCAACATGATCATAATGAAAAGGATGAACGTGTGGACACCCCCGAACATGGTACTTTTCGGCATCTATATTTGCTTTCCAGTCCCAAAGCTCGCGGAACACGGTGCCTCTTATAGCAAGAATCACGACGTCGCTAAAAATTGTGCCTAGCACTAACGCATATCGACCACGAACTGCGAAAAACCTAGCATCCAGTTCTGCTTCACTTAGGCCATCAAGAATTGAGTTGGTCGTGCGATTTGCAATCAAGCCTCTATAAATGTCGCTAGCAAAGAGATGAATTCGACTTGCCTTCTTCAATTCATACTCTTGAACATCTTAGTAAACTATAGAGGATAATTCGACGCACACCTGCGCTTTTTTGAGAGAAAAGGATCCATCATTCCAGTCTTGCTGATTTGCCAAACTAAGAATTCCATTCAAGCGACTTCTAAGCTTTGCATCCATGTTTTTCCTCCCTAGCATTATCGCCTAACAACGAATTTTACCGACCATGAGAGGTCGACTACCTTACAAGTTACTCTACCTTGCAAGGTTAAAAAGTCCAATATCCGTTGTTTGCTCATAGAGGACTCTACTAGCCACAGAACCAGAGATAACACATGTCAAAATTAATGGATTGAATCACCTGACTTTGAGCAAATCACTGTATCTCGTGGTGTACCGAGGCGAAAGCATTTCCCGCTTCATCTGCCAGGCGGTCTGGATCCCTTGCCCTGCAAAATACAGCGTCCCCCTTCCGTCTTTCGAATTGAGATGGTCTAGAACTTCCATCAGCTTCGCGCTGTTCTTCCGCTGTGCGTTGTCGTCGAAGAGGTTGAGCTGCGCTACGCCCTGGCTGTAGAAATCTCCCAGCATTACGCCTGCTTTCTGGTAGCGATGCCCGTCTCGCCAGATTGCATCGAGACATTTCGTCGCCACGGTGATGATGTCCCGGCTATCCTGGGTCGGTGTAAGCAGCTTTACTGATGCATTGTTCCCGTAGTATGGCTCGTTCAGCGCAAAGGGACTGGTTTTGACAAAAGCGGAGATAAACCGGCAATACTGATGCTCGCCACGGAGCTTCTCCGCAGGTCGCGATGCGTATGAACATATAGCCTGTCTCATCTCATGGTATTCAGTGATACGGCCGCCGAACGAACGGCTGCACACGATTTCCTGCTTTACCGGCGCGAACTTCTCAAGACCGAGACATGGCTCTCCGCGCAGCTCCCGCACTGTTCTTTCCAGCACAACATTAAAATGCTTCCGGATAAAACGGATATCGGTATCCGCCAGTTGAAGTACCGTTTTAATGCCCATTGTCTCCAGATTTTTACTGATACGGCGCCCACCCCCCCAGACCTCATCCACCGGAAGCAAAGCCATCAACTTCCTCTGCCTTTCAAGTTTTGGGGAAAAGTTTTGGAGTAATTTTGGGGAAGAAAAAGTCGAAAAAAACCGGGCATCGCGCCCGGTTATCGTGTCAGCCCGAAATGGCCCTACGCATTCAACCCACGATTTTTCAGCATCGGCTCAATCTGTGGATCGTGTCCGCGCCACTGGCGATAAAGTTCAGCTAAATCAGTGCTATTGCCGCGCGACAGAATCGCTTCCCGGAAGCGCTGACCGTTCTCACGGGTCAAACCGCCGTGCTCCACGAACCACTGATAGCCGTCGTCGGCCAGCATCTGGGTCCACAGATAGGCGTAATAGCCTGCCGCATAGCCGCCGCCAAAGATATGGGAGAAATAGCTGCTGCGATAGCGCGGCGGAACGGCCGCCAGATCCAGGTGTTCTTCCTGCAATATCTTCTGCTCAAACCCATCCACGTCCTCCGGTATTGCCGAGGTCGACAGGCTATGCCAGCGCATATCGAGTAACGCAGCAGCCAACAGCTCGCTCATGTCGTACCCTTTATTGAAGGTTGCCGCACGCAACATATTGTCGCGTAGCGCCTCCGGCATCGGCTCCCCGGACTGGTAGTGCTTCGCGTAGTGGGCAAACACCTGCGGCTGGCTGGCCCAGTGTTCGAAGATCTGCGAAGGAAATTCGACAAAATCGCGCGGGGTATTGGTTCCGGAGAGACTGGCGTAACGCTGGCTGGCGAACAGCCCATGCAGGGTATGGCCAAACTCATGGAACAGAGTGATCACCTCATCCCACGACAACAGCGCGCTCTGCCCTGCCTGCGGCCGGGCGTAGTTGCAGACATTGTAGATAACCGGTCGCTGCTCCCGCAGGGTAGACTGTTCGACAAACACATCCATCCAGGCGCCGCCGCTTTTTGAGTCGCGTGCGTAGTAGTCACCGTAAAACAGCGCCATCCCTTCGCCGTTGTGATCGAAGATTTCCCAGACCCGAACATCCGGGTGATAGACGGGGATATCGAAGCGCTCGACAAAGCGGAGGCCAAAGAGCTGCGTGGCCGTCCAGAAGACGCCATCCTGCAGCACGCGCTCGAGAGCAAAATAGGGTTTAAGCTGCGCATCATCAATGGCAAAGGCAGCTCGCCGCACCTGTTCGCTGTAATAGAGCCAGTCCCATGCTGCGGCGTGAAACGTCCCGCCCTCGTTGTCAATCACCTGCTGGATGTCAGCCAGCTCTCGTTCCGCCCGCGCCCGCGCAGCCGGCGCGATCCGGCGCATAAAAGTTAATGCCTCCGCCGGAGAGGCGGCCATTTGATCGGTCAGCGCCCAGCTGGCGTAATCGGCCGCGCCCAGCAGCTCCGCCTGCTGCGCGCGGATCGCCGCCAGTCGCAGCACCCGGCGACGTGCAT
>OAZY01000695.1_pt1 | contig 19362 bp, 19 predicted proteins | sample 1494931 | NCBI WGS metagenome assembly OAZY01 (sample SAMEA2579921, study PRJEB22360) | human gut metagenome | biome: human gut; feature: human-associated habitat; material: faeces | place: Denmark | collected 2008/2010 | reverse complement strand
GAGGTGTTACATGGATATTCGTGGCTTTGAAGTAGTTTCTGCTTTTGAAGAACAAAATATCAATTTACCAACACGTAAAACCACAGAAAGCGCAGGCTATGATATTGAATGCGCTGAAGCTGTTACATTAGAACCTAATCAAGTAGTTCTCGTGCCAACAGGCCTTAAGGCCTTCATGGCATACGACGAATACCTTGCTATCCACATCCGTTCTAGCATGGCTATCAAACGCAAACTAGCATTGGTGAATAGTACTGGTATCATTGATAGTGATTACTACAACAATGAGGACAACGAAGGTCATATCATGATCGCCCTCCTAAACTTTGGCAACGAACCTGTTACCCTTGAAAAAGGCGAACGCGTTGCACAAGGCATTTTCTCTAAATACCTTATCACCAACGATGACGACGCAACAGGCGTACGTACAGGTGGTATCGGTAGTACTGGGACTATGTAAACTACATATAATTCTGATTAGAATGTTGAAAGCCGCTCAACTTAGGTTGGGCGGCTTTTTGGTGTGTAAAAAATTACGTATAGGCTTCGGTATACTAAAGTTAATCCATAAGACTTATTGTTTTTAGTTGTGTTATGAGGAGATTAGCTATGAAAACTTTAAAAGAAAACATCATCACAGTAGAAGACATTAAAGCAGAAATTGAGAAAGCAGAATTTGATGTTCCAAGAGAAGAAGAGGATTTTGGTGATCGCTATGATCGATTACATGCAGAATGGGCTGTAAAAGGATTAAAGAAGTATAGAGATGAATTAAAGGAAGCCTTTGCTGACAAAGAACATTTTAAGGATTGGGTAACAGACTTATGGGGAAATGTAAATACTTTTATAGCTGTAATAAACGAAGAACTACGCTTACGTTCTATTGAATCAATTCGAGAAGCATCCGAATGCGCTGCATTGATGAAAATTTTTATTCCCTCTGAAAGTGATTCAAGAGATGAAGCTGAAGAAAAGGTAAAACGTAATCTAGAAGAAGCTTTAGAAGAACATGACCAAAGAATTCTTAATATCTATGATGTAGAAGTAGTACCACTTTTAACATGGTGTGAAGAATTACTTGTGATGAAAGCCTTTTTAACTAATGATTTCTATATGAAAGGATCATTTTCAGACAAATTAAAAGAAATATATACAAATGTGTTTACATTGCTAGATAGAAATTTGCCAGAAAAAGTTGAATACAGTGATGCTCATTCCTTTGAGTATTATGTGGATTTAGAAGATGAATGGGAGTATTTATATTTAGATGATTTAAATCCTGTAGAAGAACTACTAGCAATATTGCCTGGTAATCCTTATGAATGTGATGTTATGTATTATGCGAACTCAATAAATAGGGATATCAAAAATAAGCATGTAAATACTTTCAAAGAAAAATGCAAAGAGTTATATAATTCTTTGCATCAATAGTAGTATAGATTATTTATATGAGCTAAGGAGTGTTTGTATATGAGAAATATGTTAGTCAATAAAGAATCAAAAGAATCTGTTTTAAATCTATTTGAAAAAATATTGAATGTAAAATTGAAAGAAGCAGAAATCAAACAGGCTGATTGGGATGCAAAAGGTTTAAAACCTAAAAAAAATGAAATTATAGAGGCATTTAAGCATTTGGATTCATTTGATACATATATTGAATCAAATTTTGAATCTAAAGAAAATTTTGAGCTTCTCATCATAAATGAAATAAAAATTCGAATGGAGGAATTGCTAGAAGGTTTTCATGGTGTGGGGCGACCTATGATTATTCCGTGTATTAAAAGTGGACCCTATAATGAAATAAAAAAACAAGTAAAAGATTTGTTACATACAAGACTTAATAGTCATGATAATGAACTTCCTTATTTATTTGATAAGTTTATCGTACCTGATCTTGCCTGGAGCGAAGAATTATTTGCGATACTAGCTTATTTAAAAGAGAAAACCTATAAACCTAATTCATTAACTAACGAATTAAGAACAATCTTTATGAAAGCCTATGTAACACTTGAGGAAAATCTACAAGACCCAGAATGGTATTGTAATGCCAAACCATTGACATACTATTGGCATATAAAATCAGACTTAGAAGAAATCTATTATGATGATTACTTACCAATTCAAAAACTAATATCTTTTATACCTAATAATTCATTAGATTGTTATATATCTTACTGTCCAAATTATATCAATGAAACCTGGGCAGAATTACAAGAAGGAAAAGTTAAACAAGCAATTTATAAGACTTATTATGATTTGCTACAAAAAATTAGTTAGTTGTTTGCGATAAGGAGGAGAAAGGCTACATATGAATTTATGTAGCCTTTTATGACTTTAATTTATGAGGACAAGATGAATTATTTTATGAAGAATTTATGAAATATTGAATATATAATAATATTTTATTGGTAAAATATGTCTATAAAAATACGTATACATGCTAGATTGTTTATAATATTCGAATAATTAAATAAGTAATAATACATTGTAAAATAATGGTGAGCAACTGTGACTGAACAAAATGAAAATATATTAGAAAGTATAGTTGATAGATTAAATCAAATCGACAACTTGTTAAAGTTATCTTTAATGAACAATATTATTTCAGAGTGTGAGAAATATGTACCCATTGATGTATATGATGATATAAAGTTGTTTCTAAAAAAATATGGCTTTTATATTATAAAAACCGATTTCTATATGGATATATTTACTATATATATTAAATCTGAGAAAAAGGTTGGTATTAAAGATTTTAGAAAATTACTAGCAGAATTTTATAAAAGTAAAAGTGGTATGATTTTAGTATTTGATTTAGAAAATGCAACAGATGTACAAAAAAAGAAATTTCGTGAAGAGCAAATATCATATTGTATAACAGGAAAAGAGTTATTTATATCAAAAAATAGGAGATATATTGATGGGCGAAGATCATTATAAATATTTGGAAAAATCAAATGAAATATTGAATTTATTTGAAAGTATACAAACTGGAAATGTTGATGTACCCATTAATTCAGTTATTCCACTTGATTTTCCTGTCAATAGCGAACTTAAAAATAATGAAGTTTGTTTTTATAAGATAAAGCAGCTTTCATTTGATGAAGATTATCCAAGGCGAGAAGCATTTGAAAATGTTCTACTTTCAATGAATAATAACGCATTCAATTTTATTTATATTTTAACTGGTACGCCTAAAGGAATTGAACTGTGTATTGGTGTTGTTCAAAATCAAAATGAAAATCAACCTATTCTTGGAAAAAAATTCTCTGCAGTAAATTATGGTGAGATTATAGCGAATGTATTCGAAGGAAACTTTAATGGAAGTATTCTCGAAAAAATGAATAGTTCTGAGTTAGAAAAGCTAATAGGGCTAGGGGTAAAAGAATATGATAATGCTGGTATTATTATAGGTATTCCATCTGTTAATAAAAAAGAGAATGGAGAAGATTATGATTTTCAAGGAATAGATCGTTTAGTAAATAGTATGCTTGGATTAGAATGGAGAATAGTTTTAGTATGTGAATCAGTTTCAAAGAATGAAATTATTTCAATAAGAGATGATGTTTTTGAGTTATATAATAGATTGTCATTATATGCGAAACGTACTATTCAACACTCTGAAAATGATGGTAATAGTCTATCTTTTGGTACTAGTCAATCTAGTAGTAAAAGTAAAAATTGGGGATATAGCAAATCTAAAGGAAAGTCAGGTGATAAACATAATGAAAAATATTCTTCTGGTTGGAATAGTAACGAGCAAAACTCAGAAGGCGAAAGTAGAGATTCTCAGCATGGAAAAAATCAAGGTATAAGTTTTAATCGTGGATCTTCAAATTCGGTTACCTTAGAAATTGCCAATAAGCATGCTGAAGAAATGATGAAATATATTAATGAAAATCTATTAGAACGTATTAAATTAGGATATAGTAAGGGATTGTATAAATCTTCAATCTATTATATGGCTAAAGGAGCTACACATGCGAATAGACTTAAGGTCGGAATAATGTCATTATTCCAAGGTAATAACACTTCCTATAGTCCTCTTTTTGCACAAAATATTGATTTGGAGAAATCTAAAAATATAAGCTTATTAAATACTTTTCAAAATCAATATATTGAAAGACCTAATCTTTCTAATGATGCTTTACTGCTTCTAGGAAGGCCATTTTATAATCAATATATTGGGTTGAGTTCTTATTTGACTACTAGTGAAGTAAGTTTAATAGCTGGGTTACCACAAAAAGAAGTTCCAGGATTATCTCTTAAAGAAGGAGTAAGCTTTGGATTAAATGTAAAGAATATTGATAATGTAGAGACAATTAATCTTGGTGTTATGGTTCAAAAAGGCCGAGAGTTGAAACAGGTTCCATTTTTTTTATCAAGAAATAGTATGGCTAAACACACTTTTATTGGAGGGGTAACTGGTAGTGGAAAAACAACAACATGTCATAGACTTCTTTCAGAAGCTAATATGCCATTTTTAGTAATTGAACCTGCTAAGACCGAATATCGAACATTAATAAGAGATGATTCAAGTTTAGTTGTTTTTACTCTAGGAAATGAGATGGTAGCACCATTTAGAATTAATCCTTTTGAACTAATAAAAGGTGAAGTGATATCCGCGCACGTTGATATGATAAAAGCAGCTTTTACATCAGCATTTCCAATGGAAGCGTCAATGCCACAAATATTAGAAGAAGCAATTTATAATATTTATGAACAAAAAGGTTGGAATATTGATACAAATGAAAATGATATCTGGGGAGATAAAGCATTTAATCCTCAAGTAAACAGTTTTCCTATTTTATCTGATTTATTAGAAGAAATGCGGAATGTTGTTGAAAGTAAACATTTTAGTGCTCAAATGCAAGCAGATTATATAGGTTCTCTTGTAAGCCGACTTTCAAACCTTACTGTAGGATCTAAAGGCCGAATGCTTAATTGTGAACATTCAACAGATTTTGAGTTTATTGCACATAATAACATTATTTTAGAAATGGAAGAACTAAAGTCACCAGAAGATAAGGCTTTAATTATGGGCCTTATCTTAAGTCGATTATCAGCAACGATTAAAGAAGAACATAAAAAGAACCCTACATATAAACATATTACACTTATTGAAGAGGCACATAGATTATTATCAAAAGTAGAATATGGTGATTGTGGCTCGAAGAAAATAGCTGTTGAAACCTTTACTGACTTGCTTGCGGAAGTTAGAAAGTATGGAGAGGGTTTGATTATAGTTGATCAGATACCTAATAAATTGGCACCTGAAGTTTTAAAAAATACTAATACTAAAATAATACATAAGATATTAGCTCATGATGATAAACAAGCTGTTGGTGATACCATGTTAATGGATGATAAACAGAAAGAATATTTATCAGCATTAAATGTTGGAAATGCAATAATTTTTTCAGAAAATACTGAAAAGCCAGTACATGTTCATATAAGCAAAATTAGCGATACAAATGAGATTCAAATAGAAAATGATATTGTAAAATTACGGTTTCTAGATAAAAAAAATCAATTTGGTAGTTCTTATGAATTACCAGAAGTTTTAGAAATACTTAATTTATTTTCAAATATAGCTCATGATATAAGAAGAATGAATATTGATATTGATAAAAATAAGAAGTTACTAGTAAAAATAGAACAGATAGCAAAAAAATATAAAATCTCAAAAGAAGAAGTTTGGAGAAAGGTGATATTAAGATATGATAAGGCGACTGGTAAATCAAAAGCGTGTTCAGTAAAACAGAATGAAAGAGTAAGTTCTTTGGTTAATTTTTTTTCTAAAATATTTTCTAATGATAAATTCAGTATTGATGATATTTATGATAATAGAAGTGTATGTTGTATTTATTTAATGTAAAGGGGAAGAGATATTATGTTTGGATTTATAGCGGGTATTGTTGCGGCAGCAACATCGGTGACAAATGTACTTGTATCGGTTAGTTTAGTACTTCGTGATTTGAAAACAATTGGGAATATATTGGTTACTTTAGGGAAAGCATTAGGTTTAATTAAACCAGATATAAAAGTAAGTGAATTAGGTGATAAAGCATTACAGAGTGGATATAATCCAGAAGATTATGATAGTTATTTAGAGTATGTAAATGCAGTTGAAAATTATAATTTAGATCCAGAAAAATCTAATTTGACTACTGAAGAAGATAAGCTAAAGAAAGCTATGGAGTTGGCAGTTGGGGTAACAATAGAAAAATATGATAATTTACCAGTTCAAGAATTTTGCATAGCTGTTGGAGAGAACATTAAGTATTTTACTGAAACTAAAATAAAAGAAATTGGAAAATTAATACAATTAGATGAATCTAATATTTCCCGTATATTGAACTATATCAATGGTACGGAAAGAGATAGTAAGCAAATTCAAAGAGTAGTAGATACTCTTATGGAGGTTGAAAAGATTTCAAATCCTGAGATTAGTGAAAAAGAAGCTTATAAAGATATTATTCAATTAAGAAAGTAAAGTTGTATGATATACATTATTTATGAGTAAAGCATAAGATATAGTGTGAAATATATAATTTTGTAAAGCTATTATAATTTGGTTTTATTCTGGTAGGCCATAGTAAGGTTAAATAGAAGATAATAATAGATCTAAAATAGAAGTTAGGAGTGAGGATGTGCAAGAATTTTACATTATTATAAAAAAAGAGTCTCTATTGGTTTATGAAAAAAAGGGAAATGGTTATGAGAGAATTTATTTGGGCGGGAATCCAGAGTACTTATATTCTTTAAATAATCCCTCAAAAAGTATTGAAAAGTTTCTAGAATTAATTGCGGAAGAATACAATCTTGACTCAATTGCTGAAGTTAACTTTAATATTATAGATAATGAAGATAAAATAGTTTCCAATACTGTATTAGAAAAATTTGGTGTATATGTTAAGACGCGTATACATGTAGAAACATTAATGATTGAAATATTGAATAGTCTTGCACGAGATGCAAAATTACGAATTTTAGAATATGGAATTAATTATGATAATAAAAACTATATTATGAAAGATAATGGTATTAACAAAGGAGAGTATAGTTTATTAGCATATAAGTTAATTGATGATAAATTAATAAAATACGTTATGTAAATTTTTATGTGTCTTTTGCTTATATCGGTTTTTATTATAAAGGTCGATTAAGAACTTTGAATTATAGTAAAGGGGATAATATTTGTAAATTTATTATAATTGGGCATAAGTGAATGTGTTATAAGAGAAATAAATTGGAGAGTTAAATATGAATCAAATTCTTATATGCAATGATTGTGGTAAAGAGAATAGTAATAAACGTTATTTTTGTGAAAAGTGTGGAAAGTTATTAAATACAGATGGCTTTAGTAATCCTAATATCTATGAAGAATCAGAATTTAAAATAAAACGAATTTTAGAAAATATAAATTTAACTCCACATAATAATATTTTGTTTAATGATATATCAGATGTATATTTAAAAAAAATTGAGAGGTATCAAGCTTTAATTAATTTGCCAGAAGTTAATGCGGATAATATTATTTTTGAAAAAATTAAGGATTTTATAGATTTATGTTCAAATCCAGAATTTCAAATTGCATTTGTTGGTACCATTAAAACTGGTAAATCAACATTGATTAATTCATTACTTGGATATAATTATGCTTCGATGGCTGTTACACCTGAAACAGCTGCATTAACAAAGTTCCGAAGTAGTTCTAAAGATTACGTAAAAGTGAATTTTTATTCAGAAAATGAATGGAGACTTCTATGGGCTTCTAGAACAACTGGTGCAGATGCATTTATGCGTGAGTATAACGAGCTTAAAGCAGAAACAATTAAGGATAAATGGATTGGCCATCCACCTATTTACAAAGAAGTTACTAATAATGATATTGATAAGGAATTATCTATTTGGTCTTCTTCTAAACAGCCAGAACATTATTTTGTTAAAGAAATAGAGGTGGGAATATCAACTCTGCCTGATAGTATTCCTAAACAAGTTGTTTTTGTAGATACTCCTGGTTTATCAGATCCAGTTGCATATAGATCTGAAATTACAAAACAATATATTAGAAAAGCGAATGCTGTATTCGTATGTGTTGATTCACAGAAAGTACAAAAAGAAGAAATAGAAACGATATCTTCTGTGTTTTCGTTTTCTTCTCATAATAAAGAGAAGGTTCACATCATAGCAACACATTGGGATAAGCTTAATAATCCAGAAGTAGATTGGCTAGAGCAAAAAAAATGGTTGAAGAGTCGTTTAGTAGGTAAGGGCTTCTTTGATACATCTGAAATGGCTGAAGAAAATATTATCCATTCAGCTGCTCATATTTATAATCTATGTAGAGATTTTGAAAAGATTACTCAAGATGAGAATATTACATTAATGCAATTTGCATTAGGTATGAAAATGGATATTAACAATCTTAAATGTTGCATTCCTGAGATGAAGAAAAAAACAAATATTAAATATATACAAACTTTGATAGTCGAAAAATTCGCAAAAAAATATGAGAAATTATTAGCTACAGACATTGAGATGAAGTATAAAGATATTATTTTTACAATTAATCGTTTTGCTAAAGAAAAGCAACATTCAATTTCAGAGCTGATTGATATGAGTCAGAGTAGTATTAAAGTAATGGAAGATAAGGTAGAAACGCAAAAGAAAAAATATAAAGATGTAAGGACTTGTATGGAACAATTGGATACTTTAATTACGGTAATAGAAAAAAATACAAAAAAACGATTAGATGCAATACTTTCTCAACTTAAAACTATTAAGAATAGTGAAGGATAAAATGAGAGTAAGTGAGATTTCAAAACTTATAGGATATGAATTTTGTGGAGAAGATATTAATATTAATTCTATTAGTTATGCAGAGAATGCTGATGATACAAGTATTGCAATTATTAAGAGTATAGATAGTATTAATAAAACTAAAGCAAAATGTATTTTAGTTGATTCCCCAATAATAAATATAAATAAAACAATTATCTATGCAGGTGATCCAATTGAGTTAGCTGTTGTAAAAATTGCAAGACTTTTTGAAAGTGATAAGAATAATCTTAATGAATTATCATTATATCAACAAGTTGATAATTACTTTTTAGGTAATAATGTGACTATTGGATTGGGAACCGTTATTGCGCCAAATGTATGTATTGATAATAATGTTACTATTGGTTGTAAGTGTTATATTGGACCAAATACACATATTGGATCCGATACTATTATTAAGGACAATGTAAATATCGGAGCCTCATCAACTATTGGAGAATCTAGTTTTTATCATTATTATGAGGACAACTGTCTACAAGAATTTAAAGGGATTGGACGTGTAATTATTGAAAAAAATGTTTCTATAGGTAGTAATACCATTATTCAGAAGGGCACTTTTTCTGATACTAAAATTGGTGAAAGATGTAAAATTGGAAATTTAATCGATATAGGTCATGATGTAACTATTGGTCATGATTGTAAAATTGTTTCACAAACTGGTATTGCTTCAAATGTAACAATAAAAAATAATGTAATGATATATGGTCAAGTAGGTATTATAAATAACATATTAATTGAAAATAATGCTTGTATTTATGCAAAATCACTTATTTCAAAAAATGTTAAATATAATCAGAAAGTATCAGGGATATATGCATGTAATCATTTTGAGAATTTAAAAATGCAAGCTAAATTAAGACAGTTGTAGGAGGAAAACTAATGGGTGGTTGTTGTATAGGTAACTGTTGTGTTATGAATAATGCAGTTGGAAATTTTTTTAGAGATCTTTTTGGTGATAGTAGTGGTGGATGTGGATATCATCCGGGTCCATCTGAAACAGAATCACATGCAAAAAAAATTGCAGATGAGCTAGCCGAGATGAAAGAACATATTCGTAAATCTTCTGAAAAAAATGAGCAAAATATTATAAATTATATAAATAAGTCAATGGAAGAATTGTTTGATATGATTGAGGAACTTAATGGGCAGAAATTTGGAGGGAAAAGTCTCAATATTAATATTGATGGAATAAGGGAAAGTATTGAAAGTTTAAAAAGTGAAGTAATAGGATACATTGGTAATGTAATGGATGATAGATTAGTTCTTACTGATAGAGAATTATCTTTAATTCTTGAGGAGAGAGACGATCAAAAAAGAAAAAAGAATTTTGATGCTTTTTGTAAAAAAATTAAAGGACAAGCTTTAGATGGTCTTATTAAAGTGATAAAATCAACTGTTCAAAAGCAAGAGGAATTGATTCGAAAAGAAATAGAGTCTCGTCTTAATGAAGTTAGAAAAAATTTGGAGACTGAAGAAAAAGCTTATACTGATATTTTGGAAATAAAAAATAAAGATGAATCAGCTATGGCTGAAAAACAGATAAAATTAATTTATCAATATGGGATACTAGATATTTTAATTGACCAATTAGGAGAATAAGAATTGTATTTTTATAAAAAAAGTGATTTTATGGAGTTGGATAGGAAAATTAATTCTATAACAGAACAGCTATATAACTACCATTCTAGACAAGATGATATTGTTTCTCGTTTAGACAGAATGGAGAATAGATTAAGTCTTATTGAAACACAGCTTATTGACAATAATTGTGGACTATCTAAAAAAATTCAGGATTTATCAATAAATATATTTAGCCAAATAAACTCTTTAAATAGATATATGGATTTGATTAAATCTGAAACAATAAATCACTCAGAGGAGAAATATAAAGAACTTTGTATTAAAATTCAATTAATTATTGATGAAATAATGCATGTAAAATATGATTTATTAAATGCTCAAAAAGAAAATATTATTTCATTGATGGATTCTATTAGTTTATTGAATGGTACACTTCAAGATGCTGTTTCTAAATATAATCATATGAATATAAAAGAAATTAATAATCTGAGTAATGAATTAAAAAATAAATATGATGAATTACAGTCATTAATACGCCTATTATTACTTAATAGTGTCATGGATCAACTAGAGGTGTGATTATTGTGGATATTATTATTTCAGCAAATGAAGAATTAAAACGAATGATTAAAGAAGTTCCTTTAGATAATAAAAATAAAATTAATCCTAAAGTCTTTCAAGATATGATTAAAGAGATTGCAAAAAGGAAAGATTGAAATGGGGTATAAAAAATCAGAATTTAATTTTATCCAGCAGAATAGAGACTGTTATATAATTTATAATACTTTATATAATTCGTTAGTCAGAATGAACGATTTAGAGTATTCTAGATATAATAATCTAATAAATAATAATGATGAATTTTCAAATCTTTTGGTAGATAATGGTTTATGGGTTGACTCTGAACTCGATGAAAAAGCCAAGTATATAGCTTGTGCAGAAGCATATACATTGAATATGCCACGACCACTTAGTATAACCATAACAACTACACTTAAATGTAATGCTAGATGTGCATATTGTTATGAAAATGGTGTTAAACAAATTGATATAAGAGAGGATGCTGAATTAAAGATAATTGATTTTATCAAAAAGCATAACAAATCAAATGAAGTCCATCTAATTTGGTTTGGTGGAGAACCATTATTAAATACTTCATTTATAGACTCTCTATGTTCGTCTTTAATAAAAGAAGGAATAATTTACTCTTCTTATATTATTACAAATGGAAGTTTGTTGAATAAAACACTTATAGAGACGAAGTTTGATTATTGGAATATCAAGGATATGCAAGTAACGCTTGATGGTACAAAAGAAGTATATGAAAAGATTAAGAACTATAAGCATTCTCATGAAGGTGAGTTTTATTCAATTCTTAATAATATTAGAATAGCTGCTGAGAATAATGTGTTTATTAATATTAGACTCAATATTGGTCATGATAATAAAGAGAGTATTATTGAATTAATTAAAGAATTAGATAAAATTTTTGCTCAGTATAATAACGTTGTCTTTTATCCTGCATTTCTTACTGGTGAACAAGAAATACGAGATGAAGATGAACGTATAGAATTTGTCAAAACAATGTTACTTAGTATGAAGAATATTAAGAAATTGACTACAGCGATGAAATTTTACTCTTTACCAAGGATGCATGCATGCATGAATGGTGACCCAGAATCCTTCACGATTGATGTAAATGGGAATATTTATACTTGTGAATATTATGTTGGAAAAAATCAACATCGAATAGGTGAATTAAATAAAGGGTTATTCATAAATGATTTGAGAGGTAATGATATAACTTTTAAAGAAGAATGTAGAAACTGTGTGTTTCTACCCAAGTGTTTTGGTGGCTGTGAGGCAAATAGGAATAATAATCATATCCCTTGTATGATTGAAAAATATTTATTGAAAGCATACTTACAGATTTTATAGTGAATATTATAATTTAAAAAGTAATATATTATTAATATATAATGGATAAGTATTATGCCAAAATTCTACCCAACAATAATAAATAGTTTCCATGGTAGTGAAGGAGAGCGTCTCGTATATGAGGCGCTCTCTAAATTAAATGACGAATATATAATTTTTCACTCTTATAGATGGTTAGGCGAGTTGAACCAACGCAGGAGTGAAGGTGAAGCAGATTTTGTTATTTTACATCCTAAAAAAGGTATTTTATCCGTAGAGGTAAAGGCTGGTGGGATTTCCTATCGTGATGGAAACTGGATTCAAACGAATCGAAATACAAAAGAAGAAAAAATTATAGATCCTTTAAGGCAAGCTGCGGAGAGTCAATTTAGGATTCAGAATTACTTACGTAAACATTATAATGGACAAATGCCTGTTATTGGTCGAGCCGTATGGTTCCCATCTGTAGCTATTCATAACAAGGTTTCTTTACCACTAGAGGTAAATAGAGATATTGTGTTTGATGTAGATTGCTTACTTAATCCACAGGAATCTATGGATAAAGCTTTTAGCTATTGGAAATCTAATTTAGGATTTAGAGAGTCTGAATTATCAGTTAATGATTTTCAGAATATGATTAAGACTTTAATGCCTACATTTAATATAGTTGAATCTGTTGCAAGTACATCTCTTGAATCAATAAAAAGTTATATTCAGATGACGAAACAACAAGCATCTATATTGCATTTTTTACGTGAGCAACCAACGGCTGTTATTCATGGCCCTGCAGGTACAGGTAAAACTATGCTTGCTATTGAAAAGGCTAAAATGTTAGCTTCTGAAGGTAAAAAAGTGCTATATTTATGCTTTAATGAGTTCTTATTATCTTATGTGAAAGAGCATTATACGTGCGATAATATAGTCTTTCATAATATTAGATCCTTGGCTGAGAACTTGATGCCTAATAGCAATTACTCTATTGCAGAGATTATTCCTCAATTTATTGAGTACTTTCAAAATGAATACGATGATCTAGAATGGTCTTATGAAAATGTAGTTATTGATGAAGGTCAAGATATTGATGAACATATATTAGAACATATTTCTATACTAGTAGATATGTTAGGCGGTCATTATTATGTATTCTATGATAAAAATCAGTACATAATGATGCATAAATCTACGCATTGGTTAGATACCTATGGGGACTGTCGTCTTGTATTGTATAAAAATTGTCGCAACACTGCTGAAATAGCTAAGACTGTAGGAACAACATTAAGTGATATAAAGAAAGATGCTTATATAAATGAGCTATCAGGGATAAAACCACTTGGATCATTCTATAAGAATGAAAATGAATTACGTAACATTGTTACAAAGTTTGTTACAAAAATGATTCAAGATAAGGTTAAACCTGAAGACATTGTTATTCTTACTACAAGTAGTGTTCCTAATAGTATGTTAAAAAATATTTCTGCTATAAACGGAGTATCTATTTCTACTGAGCCAAAGAAAAATAATATATTATTCACATCAGTTCGGAAATTTAAAGGCTTAGAGGCTAAAGCTGTTTTATTAATTGATATTTTAGTTAATCGTATTACTAATGAATTACATAAACGTTTGGTTTATGTAGGTTCATCGCGGGCAAATACATATTTACAATTAGCATTCTATGATAATGTACCTAATGAAGATTATAAGTTTATTCTAAATCATTTAGGTGTAAATGAAATCAATAGACCTAGTAAAGAGACTCTATTAGATACATTTGGTCTCGATTTATTAAAATAATTTTTTGATGCGTTATTTTATACGCATACACTTTTGTACAATATACATGTAATCAGCTAGTTATTCTAATGTTGTTTTGTAGTATAGAGGTGTATGGTATGAAAACAGATGTTATCAAAGAAGCTCTTGAACGTGTAAAAAAAGAAGATCCTAAATTATACGAGGATGTAGTAGAGTATATTTCTTCCAATAAAAATAAAACTGGTGTTCATCCTGAAGGGGTGTATCAAGAACATAGTTGGCCTAATATTATAGGACCCATGCCTGGACCATTTCCACATCCACGGAATCCATTTGAACAAAATCCATTTGGTGTATTCTGGCCATTGGCTAGTTTATATCTATTCTATAAATTAGTTAGAAAGGTATGGCGATTATTACGAGGCAAGAATCAAAATATTTCTTTAGATGATATTATTACGTATATAAATAATCATAAATGATGTGTTGTATGGGAGATTAATAATGGGTTCAAAAAAGTTAAAATTAGGTGATATTGTTTTTTGTGAACGACGTAGTGGATTATTAGGCCGTAACTTATATCAACATTATGGCGTATATGCTGGTTATCATAAAATTATCCATTATGTAAAAGGGGATTCTCCACTAGACGGACGTATTGCTGAGACTAGCATTGAAGAGTTTTGTGATGGAGATACCTTATATATTGCAGAGGACGATAGTTTATTATCTATATTCCAAGACTCTGATATAACTGCTAGCTTTTATGGGCCCCGTAAAACGGTTCAACGTGCTAGATCTATGATTGGCAAAGGCGATTATAATTTGTTTGACCATAACTGTGAGCACTTTGCTCTTTGGTGTAAAACAGGTCAACTAGAGTCCACACAACTTAGTATAGAAGGTATGGCAGCAAGAGTATTTAAACCTTCGTGGGGACCAATGAAATGGTTGGTTGATGAAATTTGGCGCGTAGAGGCAGAGTATTAGTAGTAACTATAAGGGACTAGCAATACAGTAAAATATGTGTTGCTAGTTCTAACTTTCAAAACAGTAAAATATTTTAAAAATAATTATTGACACACACGGAAGCGTGTATTATAATTATATCATCAGGTGAAAGTAATCACCAACATGTAGAACAGAAAGACTTAGATTCTAACAGCAATCCTATCACATACATAACTTGATTAAGATGAGTATAGAATCTAGTATAATTTCATAGTTATCGTTCATAAACAATTCATAAGGTTAGACACTAGCAGCAATCATTTGATTAAATAACCAGAAAAAGTAGTTATGGAGACCCTTTGGTCTAGAGTATCGTGTCTAGTTATCCTTAGCCTCAGTGAGGTTAGTAATTGTCTTGAACTTTGTATTGTAACCGCTCATGGTTGTCTTGTTTATTTTGCTTTCAAAATTTACGTTGTGATAATCCGCAGCGGTTTTTTATATGCCAAGGAGATATGAACTATGAATACATTTATGGACGCTTTAACAAACAATGAAAAATCCTATACAGCTAATGATGGTACTGCGTATCATACGAGTGGCAGTCCTCTTGTGGACCTTAATTTCTCTGTGCCTGCATTGCGTCAGGTCGCAGTTAATTTTTATGGTAAAAGTAAACATGATCGATATTTCTATGGTACATATCGCACTATGGATGCATTGGAAGCATTGCGTTTATTCATTACATCTTATGAGGAAGACCCTCTGTATACCATGAAATGGCTTATGTATGCCCGTCATATTAAGCTAGGTCTTGGCGAGCGCGATGTATTTCGTATGATGCTTACTAAAATTGGTGACTTGCATCCAGAGATGGCATTGCAGTTCATTATCGGCACCGAGTTATGGAACTATGGCCGTTGGGATGATGTGTTACGCATCTTTTTTGATACTACAAGTGGTATCTTACATGATGGACTAGGGGCGTTAATAGCTAATCAGTTTAGACGTGATGTAATGGCGTGTGGACTGGGCGATTCTATTAGCTTGTTAGCGAAATGGATGCCGTCCAATAATACATCGTCTAAGCAAAAACGTTCTGAGGCGGTTATTTTACAATCCTTATTACATCTAAGTGCACGAGAGTACCGTAAAACTCTGTCTAGATTGCGCGAACATCTAGCGGTGGTAGATCGCAAGGCTTCTCTTAACCAATGGAACGATATTAATTATAATCATGTACCATCTAAGGCGAATCTTAAATATCGTAATGCTTTTTTAAAACATGATGAAGAACGCCACCAGGCGTATCTTACATCATTAGAAAATGGAGACGACTCAGTTAAGATTAATGCGAACTCTATGTTCTTGTATGATATTGTGCAAGCATACGTAAAGGCGGATAGTTGCTGGGACAGTAGTCTAAATCCATATGACGAAACATTAGAGCAATTATGGAATGCCCAAGAATCGCCTAAGGATTATGACGATATCTTAGTTATACGCGACGGGTCTGGATCTATGGGGCAACAACTATCTGGTAATAGTTCCGTTACCGCACTTAGCGTAGCAGATTCGATTGCATTGTATTGTGCACAGCATAACAAGAATGAATCCTTTAAAAATCGATTCATTACCTTTAGCAATCGCCCTCAGATGGTAGACATTTCGATGTGTGAAACTTTGCGAGATAAGCTTAGACGCTTACATCGCTTTGACGATTACAGCAATACGGATATAGAGGCAACTTTTGACTTAATTCTCGATACAGCTGTTAGACATCATCTGCGTCAAGAGGAATTACCTTCAGCGTGCCTCATTATTTCTGATATGCAGTTTGATCAGGCTACAAAGCATGAGGATAACACGACCGTTATTGAATCATGTCGTCAGAAATTTGAAGCCCTTGGATATACTATGCCACGGCTCATTTTCTGGAACGTATCTGTCTATGCACATAATACAATTCCTGTACAAATGCATCCAAGCGGTGTCATTCTCGTATCTGGATTCTCTAAATCCATCGTAGATATGGTGGTTTCTAGAGAGGTTAATCCTGAAACGGCACTTAAAGCCGAACTAGATGCCAAATGTAGTATTGTAGATACAGCATTACAAGGCTATGTAAAGGTAGCGTAATATTTATATAATCTCATTAAAATAGGTTCCTATTAGTCACAATATGACGAGTAGGAACCTTCTTTTTGTGTAATTAATTTGTGCTATAATGAGTTGTAGGTCTTATACTATAACAATCATTTTATATATACGAGGAATTAAGTATGGCAATTAGCAAAGAAGTACAAAAATCTAGCGAAATGAAGTTTGATGGTAAACTAATTAAGGTTACCTATGATATAGCTGATGTAAATGGAAATGATGCGTGGCGTGAGGTGGTGCACCATCCAGGGGCAACTGCTATCGTTGTCGTTACAGAAGATAACAAAATTGTAATGGAACGTCAATTCCGTTATGCTTTACAACAACCTTTGCTTGAAATTCCGGCAGGTAAACTAGACCCTAACGAAGAACCTATTAATTGTGCTAAACGTGAATTGGCAGAGGAAACTGGTTACCGCGCTAAAGAATGGATTTCATTAGGTACCATTGCTACAAGTCCTGGTTTCTGTAATGAAGTATTACATCTATACTTAGCCAAAGACCTTACCATGGGCGAAACCCATTGGGATCCAGATGAATACGTAGAACTTGAATATTATACATTGCCTGAATTGTTAGAGGCTATTAAGGCAGAACAAATTAAGGATAGTAAATCATTGGCAGCACTTATGCTTGCTATGCCATATCTTAAATAGGACTTTATTAAAAAAATAATATATAGTATAATGAACACATAAAGAGAGCCAAATAACGTGCTGTTAGCGTTAGGCTCATCTAAAATACGGAAATATGATGATGCCTAACGTGTTGAGGTGGTAGGATACCTCATACGTTAGGCGTTTTTATTCCCTAACTCACGTTACTTGGCTCTTAATGGTAGTATAGTACGTAATATTTTAGTTGAATATTACAATAGGAGTTATTATGTATAAAAGAATCATTATATTAGTTATGGATTCTGTTGGCATTGGTCATGCCCCAGATGCGGCAAAATTTAATGATGAAGGGTCTAATACATTAGGACATATCGAAGCAACTGCAGGTTTGATTCATTGTCCTACATTGCGTTCTTTGGGATTGGCCAATATTGCTGATATTAAGACCGATGAAACACCTGTTATGGGTGCTTATGGGAAAATGGAGGAAGTCAGTACGGGAAAGGATACAACCAGTGGTCATTGGGAAATGATGGGGCATCCTGTGACGGTTCCGTTCCCAACATTTTATGATGGATTTCCTAAGGAGTTAATGGATACTTTCACCAAAGAAACCGGTTATGGGTATCTTGGTAATGAGGTGGCATCTGGTACTGAAATCATCGAGCGCCTTGGCGTAGAACACATGAAAACGGGGAAACCAATCGTGTATACCTCTGCGGATTCTGTGTTCCAAATTGCAGCACACGAGGATGTGATTCCTTTAGAGGATTTGTATCGTATGTGCGAAATTACGCGTAACAAAGTATGCGTGGGTGACTATTATGTAGGACGTATCATTGCTCGTCCGTTTGTAGGAAAACCCGGTCATTTTGTGCGCACGTCCAATCGCCATGACTATAGCCGTATGCCTGAACACCGCATGGTGCAACAGGAATTACAAGCTGCACAAATTCCGACGGTGGCCGTCGGCAAAATTGGCGATATCTATGCTCATATTGGTTGGGATGAAAGCTATCCAACCAAATCGAATGCTCACGGCATGAATGTGGTGCCTTACTTATTAGGTTCCTCCTTTGAAAGAGGCCTCATGATGGTGAATCTTGTAGAGTTTGATAGTCTATATGGTCATCGTCGTAACGTAGAAGGCTATAAACGTGCCATCGAAGATTTCGATTACCAATTGAGTGGATTATTGCCATTATTGAAAGAAGATGATTTGCTTATCATCACAGCTGACCATGGTAATGACCCTACATGGCATGGCACAGACCATACGCGTGAACATGTTCCATTACTTGCCTATAGCCCCAGTATGAAAGGGGCCATCGATTTAGGTTTACGCCATAGTTTTGGTGATATAGGACAAACCGTATTGGCGAACTTTGGACTTTCACCATATGCAGTAGGCACATCATTTTTAAAAGATATTATGAAATAGTCGTATTGTGTAATATAATCCTTGCGTCACAATATCTTGTATGATATAATCATTCAGGTATAAGAAACGATTTTTAAGGAGGTGACTCAATTG
>OAZY01000689.1_pt1 | contig 19596 bp, 15 predicted proteins | sample 1494931 | NCBI WGS metagenome assembly OAZY01 (sample SAMEA2579921, study PRJEB22360) | human gut metagenome | biome: human gut; feature: human-associated habitat; material: faeces | place: Denmark | collected 2008/2010 | reverse complement strand
CTCATGTACGGTTCTTAGGGGAGAAGGGGGCAGCAATGCCCTTGACTTACCCGATGTGCAGAAGCAGGGCGACTTCTTTGTGGAATCACCTATTATTTTGTTTGCCAGCATTATATGGTATCTCAAAATCTATCAAGGCGGCAAATACTGCACGTTCCCCCATGCGATTGAGTTCCTGAACCGCCGCTATGAGGATATTTTCCCGATACTGACCTCTTACCCGGAATTGGAAAACTATCTTTCTCCGTTCATGGACGCATGGCTCGGAGGGGCTGCGGAGCAGTTGATGGGGCAGATAGCAAGCGCGAAAATCCCTTTGTCAAGGATGATTTCCCCGCAGCTCTATTGGGTGATGTCGGACAGCGAGTTCACGCTGGACATCAACAACCCCGAAGAACCGAAAATACTCTGTGTGGGCAACAATCCCGACCGTCAGAATATCTACGGGGCCGCTCTCGGTCTGTATAACTCCCGTATCGTGAAACTCATCAACAAGAAAGGGATGCTGAAGTCGTCGGTCATCATCGACGAGCTGCCCACGATTTATTTCAAGGGGTTGGACAACCTTATCGCCACCGCGCGAAGCAACAAGGTTGCCGTGTGTCTGGGCTTTCAGGATTTCAGCCAGTTGGTGCGCGACTACGGTGATAAAGAAGCGAAGGTCGTGATGAACACCGTCGGCAATATCTTTTCCGGTCAGGTGGTGGGTGAAACCGCCAAGACGCTTTCCGAACGCTTCGGTAAGGTGTTGCAGAAACGGCAGTCCATTTCCATCAACCGGCAGGATGTTTCCACCTCCATCAACACGCAGATGGATTCACTCATCCCGCCGAGCAAGATTTCCGGCTTGACGCAGGGTATGTTTGTCGGTTCGGTATCCGACAACTTCAACGAGCGTATCGAGCAGAAGATTTTCCATTGCGAGATTGTCGTGGATGCCGAGAAGGTGAAGCGCGAGGAGAAAGCCTACAAGAAAATCCCCGTCATTACCGACTTTACGGACGGGGACGGCAACGACCGCATGAAGGAAACGGTTCAGGCGAATTACAGGCGCATCAAGGAGGAAGTGAAGCAGATTGTTCAAGAGGAACTGGAACGTATCGCAAATGATGAAAACTTGAAACACCTGTTGCAGCAGAAATAACAGATTCCTTTATATATGAAAAAGGGGATGTGTCAAAACACCCAAAATATGAAAATTACCCCTGTCACAGATATCTGTAGCAAGGGTAATTTTGTTAAAAAGAGAGTTTTGACACCCTCTTTTTATTCTCAGATTTGAGATGCTTGTTGATGGTGGTAATGGCAAGCATCAGCAAATAATTTTTCAGTTCTGTATCGTCTTTAAGCAGTATGCTGTATTCTTCGGCAAACATTCTCAACAGTCTGGTTCTGAGTTTCGACATTTCTTCACCGAAAGGTATCTGTCGGTTTTCTTGCCAATACTCAATCACTACGGAAGATACCAGCCACTTGAACTCGGATTTCATCTCTTTGCCGAGTTTCTTGAAGCGGATTTGTTCGCTAATTGGCGGCTCGTTGTATGGCATTATGTCTGCCGGGTCATAAACGGATATACTGCCGATACCATAATCCATGATTATCGGTAAATCAGTTTTTACATCATTCTTATGTTTCTTCTTTTTAGCCATACCCGTTATTGTTGCAGGAAACCTTTACCTTTATCAGTAAGATAGTATTTCTGTTGCGGACTCTTGGAGCCTATGGGATAAAGTGAAAGGACCAAACCGGAATTTATTGCCGGATGGATATAGTTCTTTAAGAAATTCCTTTTATCTTTCATTCCCGTTTTCTCCATGATTTCTTTAGCAGAGAGAGTGTTGTTCCCAATAGCAGACAACAGTTTTCCTAACTGTGGGGTTACTGTGGGGTTACTATAGGGTTGCTGTGGGGTTGCTGTGGGGTCTTGTCCTACTGTAGTTCTTGTATAATGAAACACAATCCATACAGCATTGCCGTCGGTATGAAACTCCGGATCCGGAATACCGACACGGCGACATTCGTTTACCATAAGGGCTATGCCACGTCCCCAACTCTCCAATACTGCACTTTTGTACAGCACATTGGCTACTATCAGATTTTGTGGTTCGGAATTGTGGCCACCCAACAGTTTCTCAATGGTAATATCAGGCGGAAATGTTCCGCTGTTTTCAATCTCCACGCGGTCATCATAGATAGCAATCCCGACTGAACTGCCGGGGCGATGGTAAACACGATGTGCAAAAGCATTTATGCAACATTCTCTCAATGCCTTATATGGCACATTCAGTTCCTCTTCTCTGTACAAACCTTCAATTTTACCGGAAAGGGACAAATGCTTGAAGAAAAATGCCATTGCAGCATCCAGCAAGTTGAATATATTGCCTGTCACACGCTGATTATCTAAAAATTCATCTTTTGTCGTTCCTTTGAACCGGGCTAAACGGAGCAGACATTGGGGATAATGGTAGAAGTTCCGTCCGAATAGGACAACGGAAGCATTGTTCAGCTTTCCATCATTCAACAAGTCAAATTTTTCAAGGATGGTTCGGACATCCTCCTGCATAGAACCTTCCGGCAAACGTCCGCCTCTGATTCCTCCACGTACTGCGCCCAAGATTGCCGTTTCGTCAAGGTCGGATATTTTCAAGCCGGGATTTTGCATGGAATCCCAAGCATAGGTTCCGCCTCGCTGCATAACCAACAGGTTGTATATACCCTGCGGCATGGCAGATGTAACGCTCTCTATCCGTTGATAAGCCCTCCCCTTATAAGTGAACGGGCGCATATATCGTTGTTCTTCCGCTGATAAAGCTATAACACTTTTGTTCGTTCCCGGAATGTCTGTATAGGATATATCAATGGTCGCAAACGGCTCGATTCGTCTGATGGTTTCCGCAATATCGCGCTTCGTCTTGTCGCTCACTTCCTGACCGATAATCTTTCCCTTGTCGGTTACACCGAACAGCACCGTGCCGCCCGTACCGTTCAAGAAGGCACAAAGAGTTTCCATTCCACGCTCCAACTGCCCGGTAGTTTCTTTGAACTCAACTGTCCCGCCTTCGGCTCCGGCAATCAGTCCATTCAATATTTCGAGGTTATCTATTTTCATCCGTCATTGATTAATACTTGCAAAGTTAATGATTTTAATCGGCTTTCCGGCAGATAATAGAGTGATTGTAAATGAAGAAGGATAAGAAACCGTATAATCCGGCCGCTTATCCTTTGTTTGGCATTCGTTTATCTCCTCATCCGCTCCAATTCATCGTCATGTCGCATCTTCGCGTTCAGTTTGTCCTGCATCTTTTCAAGGAAGTAGGTGCGACTGTCGCTTTTCCTGCGTTTGATGTCCGTATAGAAGCGGTAGCAGTCTTTGGACTCCACACCGAAAAAGGAATAGAGGACAGGAGCAAGCTCTTTCAGCGAAGCCTTGCCGCCATTGATGCAGCCGGTGGCGTAGAGGGCATAGATTAGTTCTACCAACTCGACGGCATTACCGGTCCATTGCAAGGCTGGGACTGTGGCTTTGGTTTCGGATGTGGATGTTAGTGGTGGCACGGAGGTAATTGCAGAAGCGGATACCATCTTCTGTATCTTTCGGATGAAGGATAACGCCTTGCGGATATACACAGTGACGACATTCTCCTCCGATGCCGACAAGTTCTGCGGATGGTGCTGTAATTCGATTTCGGCAAAAGCCAACGCCACAATAATATGCTTGGCATCATTGCCGCCGTAGCACAGGTTTATTACTTCCTGCACGAATCCGCCGTATGCCGTTTCCGTGCTACCGTTGTCTTTTCCGTTTATCAGGGCGAAAAACTGTGTTTCCGCCAATATGAGATGGTTCATTATCTTTTCTGTTTTGAGGGTTTACACTTGTTTATCAGTGTGCGCACACTGATATATGGTGCAAATCATAGCCCTAAACACGAGAAAAGATTGTGAGAAAATTGTACTACATTGTTTTTCAGAAAGATAAAATTCAAAAATAATTTTATCCTTGATTGCATCCCTTGTGAAATGTGTTCAGATTCTGAACATGTGTTCACTTTCTGAACACGGAAATTCCGCCAAGATGTTCATAATCTGAACATTTTATGCCCGTGGCTCTTTATGATAGATAAGCCGGATTACTCCGTCCCTATAAGTTTTGTTCTCCATAAGCCGCCAGTCATTCATAGGTAGTGCTGACTTGAAAAAATGCGCTCCGTTTCCGTCGATGGTTGGAACAACGTATAGTATGATTTCATCTATCACGTTCATCCGTAACAGTCCGTTGGCATATTCGGTATTCCCGGCAGTTACTTCCAACAAATGGCAAATGCTTCCACCTTCCTCTCTCCATTCTTGAAGCACGGATACCGAATAGTCGGATGTCAGCTTATACAGGGCATTGGCACGTATTTCATCCATACCGTAATCTTCGGTTTGAAGCAACCGCTTCCGGGGATGCAGTTTCATCGGACAGCCATCTATTGAGATAACGGCAAGTAATTGTATTTTCGCCATAACGTATTTCCTTTCCTTTTTGGCGAGGCAAAAAAGTAGCGTGCAATTCACACTACTTTCAAGCGATGGCTCTGGTAAAGCCTTTACGGAGAGTACGTGAATGCACGCTATGCGTAAGCATAGCATAAGCATCACGCAATCGTCTCCGTAGTTTCAATTTACCAGATTTTCGCTCGAAACGCCTTGCGGTCTTATGTCTATATCATCGGCGAAAAGTTACCCGATCGCCTGCTATTTTCTGAAATACAATTGCAAAGTTAATCAATTATTGCCATTTACAGCCATACTCCGGTCAGTTTTCTTCATTCAATCCATACTCTACCAATTTATTATACAGCGTTGTCCTGCCGATACCCAGTATCTTTGCAGCCATTTTCTTGTTACCGGCTGCTTGTTTCAAAGCACGCAGGATACGTCCTCTTTCTTCATCCCCGCTCTTCAATGTAAAACAAGCGGAAGTAGCGGACGGTTCATTGTCAAGTTCCAAATCGGCTTCGGTTATCATATCGCCTTCTGATTGCAGGACTGCCGTCTGTATCTTCTGTTTCAACTCGCGCACGTTGCCCGGCCACGCATGGGCGAGCAGGGCATTACGGGCAGATGCGGCAAAACCTTTTACTTTACGTTCCAACTCACGGTTTGCCATTTCACGGAAGAACTCGGCCAATGGCATGATGTCTTCCGGGCAGTTGCGCAAGGGCGGCATGGTTATCACATACTCCTGCAAGCGATAGAGCAAATCCTGCCGGAACCGCTTTTCCGTTACGGCTTTCTGCAAATCCTCGTTGGTTGCAGCCACTATCCTCACGTTGGCTGTTTTGTCCTCCTTTGCACCGACGGGACGGTAACGGCGTTCCTGTATGGCGCGGAGCAGCATCTGTTGCATCTCCATTGTTAGGTTGCCCACTTCGTCAAGGAACAGCGTGCCGCCATCCGCTTCCAGAAAATACCCCGTCTTGTTTGCTTCGGCACCCGTAAACGCACCCTTGACGTGTCCGAAGAAGGCGGATTGTATCAATGACGGGGACAAGGCTCCGCAGTCCACTGCCACAAAAGGTTTATCGGCAAGTTTGCTTTGTTGGTGTATATGTTGTGCGATATGTTCCTTGCCCGTACCGTTCTCGCCCAGTATCAGCACGCTCATCCGGGTGGTGGCTACAAGGCGCACACGTTTCTTGATTTTCTGATAGGCTTCGCCCTGCCGGACGAATATCGGAATGTTCCATTGTAGTCGCTTTTCATGTTCTTTTTGCAGGGTGCGGATAAGCGGTATCAGTTTATCCTCCAACAACTGTTTCTGTATGTAATCCTTTGAGCCGAGCTTCATACTTTCCACTGCCGTATGCACCTCCCCGTAATTGGTCATAACGATAAACACCTGCTGTTTGTCGTTGGCACGCATCCACCGTAACAACTCTATGCTTTCACCGTCGGGGAGGCGTAGGTCGGCAACGACAATATCATCCACCTCTGACTTTGCCAATAGTTTCTTGGCAGTGGCAAGATTATATGCCGACATAGTATCGAAGCTGTCTTTCTTCAGCAGGTTGCAGACATAATCGTTATAGACGGGGTTGTCCTCAATCACAAATACTTTCATCCGACGACCTCCTTTCCTTTTGCGCAAGTTCTATGATAACTGTTCCCATACGAAGCATGGCATCCACGCATTTCCGCAATTCCATTTCGGAACATTCAGATTCTTGATGCAGCAGTTCATACAGGTTCCACAAGGGTTTGTCAGCACGGATAACAGCCCATGAACTTCGCTGACGGTGTATCCATTCGTCCAACGCCTTGCGGTCATTCCTCTCCATGATTTCCCGGACAGCCTGCATATCCTTTTCTGTTTCGGTTATCAAACGGTCGAGCATCGCCCGTTTGTCACCATATGCAAGCAGAGAGGACAAGTCGGGAAGTTCATCCTTGTCCGTACTTGTCAAAAGGCATTTGTCTGATACAGCAACCAGTTCGGAAATGGAAAATGGCTTGAACAGGCAGGCGGTAAATCCATTTTCCAACAGCTCCTCTTCGCTGCAACTGCCGGAGGCGGTCGCCACGACAATGGGAATCTCTTTCGAGTTGCTGACACTTGACGAGCGTAACAACTCCAACACCTCATAGCCGTTAATCTCCGGCATCTTCATATCGGTTATCATGAGGTCGTATGTGTGCTGCCGCATGGCTTCCATTGCATCGCCAATAGTGGTGAACGTGTCGCAATGCACACCTATACCAGCATACATTTCCTTTGTCATGGATAATACCATCGGATTGTCGTCCAATACGATGACAGAATAAGGTCTTTCTATATGAGCCAGACTTTCTGCGGCTGTCTGTTCTTCAAAACCAATATCGGCAGTGTTCATTGGCAACTCCACAGTAAAACGACTGCCTTCTCCTTTTTCGCTTTCCAAGCGTATAGTGCCGCCAAGCATCCCGACTATCTGTTTCACAATGCTTAACCCCAATCCGAAACCGTCTTGCGTGGCGGCGTTGGAAAGCCGCTCGAACGCTCCGAACACTCGCTGTTGTTCTTCCGCACTCATGCCGGTTCCGGTGTCCTCTACTACAAGGGTCAGCCTATTGCCGTCATAGCTTATGACAAGTGAAACGCTTCCGGCATTCGTGAACTTGACGGCATTGCCCAGCAGGTTGTCGCATATCTGTATGATGCGCTCCTTGTCGCCATTCAGGATAATACCCTCCGGGCACTCGATGGTAAGTTTAAGATCTTTTGCTTCTGCTTGTTGCGTAAACTCCGTTTGCAACAGCTCCGCGATGTTTTCCAAACGAAACGGACGGACATTCGCCTGTTCCTTGCCGCTGTCCAAGCGGAAGAAGTCAAGCAGGGAGTTGAGCATGTCGGTCATTCTCTTGGAGGCTTGCAGGATATTGTCCGCATAACCGCTTATCTTTTCTTCTTCGTTGTCCTGCATCAGTTCCGCATATCCATGTATGGCAGTCAGTGGTGTGCGTAGCTCGTGGGTGATGGTGTGCATCGCTTTCTTACGTGAGGCTATCAACGATTCGTTTTGTTTTACGGACTTTTGCAGTTGCCCGATTAAATCTGTTGTCTTACGTTTGTACTGCTTGATGCGGGTGGCATAGCGGTGAATGATGATGTATGAAATAATGAGCAACAGCAGCATGACACCCGTTATGATACCTACCTGCAAGAACGACTTTTCACGCATAGCGGATATTTCCGCCTCACGTTCCTGCAAGTCAGCCTGCACCTTGTGGTCCATCTGCTGAATAAGGGTTTGCAGTTGGCGGTTCAGTTCCGCATTGCGGCTGGCAAGGCTGTCGGCATATTCCGACAGACGATGGCTCTGGGCACGTTGTTGCGCTATCATATCACGGTTCAGTGTGTAGAGCATCGTGGTGGTCGTCGTCGGAGGTGCTTCCTGTTTCTTGCCGAACAACCCGAGAAAACCTTTCCTCCTCTGTTTCTTCGGCTCTTCCTGCCTGCTCGTTTGCACTATCACCGGCACCTGCTTGGCTATCCGGCGGTTGATGTCCGCCTGTTGTTCCAGAGCTTCCATGATGGCGCACAGCCGCTTTTCCTTGTCCTCCAGCAAGTGGCGCACGCTGTCTATGCGCACCGATTCGTAATGGCTCTTGAAGCGGCAAAGCATACTATCCACCGTCATCCGTTGCCGCCGGTATGCCGCCACATCCTTATCGTCCCATTCCAGCACCGACTCGCCCAAAAGAGACAACTCCACCACACCCACATACGCATCGTGTGTTTCCTTGCGGAAGCGGTTGATTTCACGGTTCTCCCGTTCCAGCAACTCCAAGTCGCGCCATTCTCCGAGCCACGTGCAGATGATGCCGCCCACCAGCAGAACTATCAACAGATAGCCTGCGGCAAGCAGCTTGCGGAAATGCTTGGTAGTGGTAACGAATTGTTCGCTCATTTGCTGTTTGTGTAAATACCGTTATTCAACATACGCATATAGGTCGTGGAACTTCGCAGGTTCATGGATGAGAATGGCGGCCATGCTACCGATGACCGCCACCAGAATTATATATCAGAATAGAATTCTACTCCTCAATGAAACAACCATTCTTCCCTTATTTACAATTGTTATAATTATTAAGGCATCTGACCACCGGCGATAGGTGGAATTTCTGTTAGTATGGGATTTCTCGGGATTGAGTTAAAAATTCTTTGGCCACGTATGGCTTGACTTGGAGGAGCGTTTTCATTTACATCAAGCCGATAACATCTATCGTTAAATGTTATAATTCCCCAAATACCAATGGTTCCTGGGATTCTCGCCAATCCTTCAGTAGGTTTAAAAAGAACAACATTATCTATTATTTGATTTTTAACCGCCCGATTCCATGATGTTTTAATACTATTGTTAGGCGTTGGAATATGAGCAACATACCTAATGCCATTGTGCCTAAAACTGGCCATATAACACCCCGAAAAACCTGAACTTAAAGTATCTATGCCATTTGAAGCAACGACTGCTATTCCATCCGCAATATATATGACACAGGCATAGTCTAATCTAAGAAAACGATAGTTACGGGTATATCCTTTTATTTGAAATGTCAAATTACTTTGCGTGGCAATCGGAGGGGTCAAACCTACATTATAAATATTTTGATAATGAAACCGTGCAATATTTGTCATTACTGCTCGACTGTTTGGCAATCTTAATGCTTGAATCAAATTCATATATTTACTTACTGTTACTTTCGTTTGTTATAGGCTCGATACATGATGCCATTATATCCATCAGTTTAGACAGACCTTCGGTCTGCGGCTGCTGACTGGCTGTCACATGTATCTGGTATTTTGCCGTTTGGTTGGTCATGCGGGTGTTCTCGCGGGCGGTCGTGACTTTGCCGCTGATTTCCGCATTTATAAACCAATGTTTTGCAGAAGCTTTTGCCTCTACTTCTGCGTTGGTAGTGCTTTTTACGTTTGATGTATCGGTAACCTCCATCTGGAAATCGACATCCACGCGATCTATGAGCAGGGAAGGAATAGGCACCAATCCTATAAACGGAGCCTTGACACTTTGTGACATTGTTGTCATTTTTCCATCCTGCTGTATCGGTCTTTCGACATCGAATTCCAATATACGCGCTTTATTGCCGCTTTTACCATCAAATGCAATTTGCTGGTAGAAATTCCATGCTGTCGCTGCCAATTCCTGTTGTGCTTCGGCTGCTGCAATAAGTGGAGCTGCAATAAGTTCCCGCATGGGAAGCCCCTTGAATTTGTCAGTCACGTTTGAATCTGCTTTAAGAACTGGAGAAGTTTCTCTGTTTTGAGTCTCTTCCAATGCAGCGGAGATAATTTCTTTCGCCTGTCCGCTTACATTTTCATTCAAGTTTTCCGCATTTTCTTGTTGCCCTTGGTTCTTTATTTCTTCTGCCATAACATTTGAATTTTAAAATTGTTAGATATTTTTTACAAAATCGTCAATAATTCGGGAAATGCTCTCCGGAGTCTCCTGAACCTTAAAATTGACGCAAACCTCCATGACATCATCCGCATCCGGTTTTATGTTGCTCATCTGCATCTGGAGATTGGCTCTTTGTGGGCTGGATAACAATAAGTTGTTTTCTGGAATCTGTGATTCCACGCTTCCGACCTTCGCCTTGAACTTTATCTGCACATTATCCATCGCAAGATAATGATGGGATATCAAAGCTATAAGTGGAATATCAATAGTCTTGTCTCCAACCATGATTTTTTTCGATTGGAACGTATTTGCGTTATTTGCATTTGTTCCTTCAAAAAGTCTGGTCAGATTTTGTATCTGATGATTCTGCAATGTATCTTGTGCACAGTTTACGGCGTATTGCAAACCATTCATAATATCAGAGAATGAATTGGTTTGAACACTGTCCGGCTCATCGTCATTATTTTTCTTGTCTCTGTGAAAAAGTCCCATGTTTTTAATTTAATTACTTGATTTGTTGCCTTTAATGAGCACCAATCTTGGCAATGTCCGGCTTACAGCTTCCATATTTACACTGGAGTCTATATTATTATTAACAATGCCTTGATGCCAAAACCTATATGGTGGATTCTCCGTGTGTTCCATCACGTCCTCCTTTTTTTATTGGGGTTATACTTCGGTTAATGTTCGTTGCGGGCGGAACATTTCCGCCCGCAACGGCTTACTGTTTCCTCAAGGTAGGCAATGCTCCGTTAAGTTCGTAACGCCACTCTGAGCCTGCGTTCTGCAAGGCGGTGTTCATGGCATCGACGGCTTTCTGCCAGGTAACGACAGAGCCGTCCACCTTCGTGGCTCCGGTGCTTTCCCTATTGTAGCCGATGCCTTGTTCATGATTGTTCTTCCAATAGCCGGCGGTCACGGTGGTGTAGTTATTTCCCAAAAAGCCGCCGATATGTACTTTGCCAGTGCTACTACCCGTACTGGTTACGTTGCCCGTGGCATAGCAGGCAAGGAGGCTGCTTCCTGCGTTCATTCCCACCAGACTGCCGCCAGCGATATTCTTTGCGGGGTTTATTTCTATGGTCACGTTGCCCGTGGCATAGCAAGCGGTCAGGGTGGCACTCGAATTCGTCTGACCTGCCACGCCGCCGACATCGACCGTTCCCTTCACTGTGGCAGAGGAACTGCATCCGGTGATGGAACCGCCTATTTGAACACCCACCACACCGCCGACATACACCGTGCCGCTGACGCTGCCCGACACCGAGCAGTTTTCAATGGTGCCCCAGCTATATCCTACCACGCCGCCAATACTGCCGCCATATATTTGATTGCTTGTTATCTGTACGCCCTCCATCACCACGTTCTTCACCGTACCAGCTCTATTGAGCCAGCCGAACAGACCCGCATATTCGTCATTTGTCGTAAAGGTCAGCCCCGTGATGGTATGGCCGCCGCCGTCGAAGGTGCCTTTGTATGAGTTGTCGTAGTCTGTGCCTATCGGCGTCCAGTCTTTGCCGGTGAGGTCAATGTTTTTGTCGAGGGTAATGTTAATGTCGGTCTTACCTCCGTTCACTAATTCGGCTACATTCATCAGGCCATCGGCGGAGGTCACGGTGTAGCTGCCGTCGCTCTCTATGGTATAGCCCAGGTCTTTTGCCGCAGCGAGGGAGACGGTGTAGGTATATTCACCGCCCGCCTGCCAGTCGGTAGCATTCTTCATCTTATAAACGAAGGTCTTGCCGTTAGTGAAGGTGCAGACGATGAAGGCCGTGCCAGCTGCCACATTTTGCGGGGCTACGATGGCGGTGTAGGTGTTGCTGCCCTTGTCATACGGGACGATTATATCCGGGTTGTCGCCTTCGGTGGAGAGGCCCGTCAGCTGCACGGATGCCAGCCCCTCGGTGTAGTCCGTCAGAACGATGGTCACCCGTGCCGTGCGGTGGGTGAAGCGGAGCGTGGGGCTACCGTAGGTCACCGTCTGTCCGTCGGCTACGATGAGGTCGCTGCCCTCAAAGTCTTTCTGGGCACTTTGGTTGGCTTTTACCTTTACCGCAGGCGGAGTTGTCTCGCCAGCGGTGTAGGGCCACCACGCCGTGACGGTGATGTCGTTGTGGTTGGTCCAGTAGTACGGGTCGGTGGAGGTCAGTGTGGCGCTGGTGGGGTCGGCGGTGGAGGGCGTCACGTTGTACGTCTTCACCATGCCGTCCATCATGACTGCCACGCTCTGCACACCCGTCCAATTGCCATCCGCTGGGGCACGGGTGCCGGCGGTGGCTGTCGCGGCGGGGTTCAGCCCCGTGGCGGTGAAGACGATGGGTGTGCCTTCCGCCCCTTCTGGTAGGAAGCCCGCTTCGTCCTGTGTGCAGGCGGCAAGGCCGAGCAGCAGGGCGATGGCTGCGGATATATGGATGGTTGTTCGTTTCATGATGCGTGTTGTTTAGGGGTTGTTATTGTTTCTTTTGCAGTACGGGCAGACCGTCTGTGCCGAGTGCCCACTGGTAGTCATTGTCGGTGAGGGCGATGTTCATGCCGTCGACGGCTGTCTGCCATTTCACGGTCGCGCCGTCCACCTTCGTGGCATCTACCGTTCCTCCAAAATTACGGAATTCTCCTCGCTCGGCATTGCCTCCCCAATAACAGGAAGTTATAGTATTGTAGTTGAAACGCACTATAGCTCCAGATTCATAATCTTTCAATGTGCCGTCAAACCAGCAAGCTGTGATACTGCCATAATTTAAATCGGCTATACCACAAGTTCTACCATATGCAGAAATTTTTCCCGTCACAGAGCAGGCAATGATTTGACCCTCATTTTGCTCCACTATTCCAGCTGCTGATCCACTACTGCCATACAGATTCACATCTATGAGTTGTAGGTTCTTTATCACACCACGTACATTTAATAACCCAAAAAGTTCAGTAGTCGCTGCTGAAAAGTTTAATCCCGTAATGCGGTGTCCCTGCCCATTAAAGACGCCGGAGTAGCCAGGCCATGTGTCTATCCGTGTCCAATCCCTACCCGTCAGGTCGATGTCGGCGGTGAGGGTGCAATTAATCGATTCGTCCTTTTGTGCGGCTTTGTTCCATGCCAGTAGGCCGTCAGCGTTATAGACCATGTAACTGCCGTCGTTCTGTATAGAATAGCCCAAATCCTCAGCCTCGCCGCTCTCGCCGCCGCCGTCAACCCAGCTGCCGATGGTGCAACCCTCTAACGTCAGGCCGGTGGTGTTCACCTTAACGGTATATTTATAGCGGCTGCCCGCTTCTAATACGACGTTGTTCTGCGGACGGAAGTAGAAGGTGCCGCCGCCGAGTTCCACCTTGACGAACGGTTTGCCTGCCGCAACGGTCTGCGGGGCGGTCAGTGCCTCGTAGGTGTTGCCGCTTGCGTTGTAGGTCTTGATGGCGGTCGGGTTGCCGTTATCGGCGGACAGGCTCACGAGGCTCACCGTGGCACCAGCGACGCTCGTGAATCCCGTGCCGGGCTTCAGTTCGATTGTCACGCGTGCCGTGCGGTGGGTAAATTCAAGAGTCGGGTTGTTAAATTCCACCTTCCGGTTCTCAGCAGAGATGAAGTCGCTGTTCTGGAAGTCAGCCAATTTGCTTTGGTCTTCGGCCACCTTCACGGCAGGCATCTGTGTGATGTCGGCATTGTTGAAGGGCCACCATGCCGATACGGTAATCGGGTCGCGGCTGGTCCAGTAGTACGGGTCGTTCTCGCGTGAAAGCGTGGCACTCTTGAAATCGGTAGAAGCCGTTACGGTGTATTCCTTTACCGCATCGCCCATCTTGAGTGCCACGGAAGTGACGCCCTGCCAGTCGCCGTCCACAGCGGCACGGGTGGAAGAGGCTGCCAGCGGCGTTGCTTCTACGGACAGTCCGGTGGCACGGATGAATACAGGGTATTCACCTTCGGGCAGACGGTTATCGCCAGCAAGTTCGTCCTGCGTGCAGGCGGCGAGGGCGAACAGCAGTGCGGTGGCTGCGGGGATAAATAATCTATGTCTCATAATTCTTCATTCTAATCGATTAATTATTAACATCCTACAGGTCAGCACCCACATCTCCACCGTCTATATCGTTCCACTTTGCAATGGTGGCTTCGCTGACTTCAAGGACTTTGTTGCGTACCTTGACGGTATAGGTATAGTTGTTGCCCGCCAGCAGTGCGCCATCGGGCATGGTGAGTGTGGCATGATATTCCTGACCTTTGTAATTCACAACCAACGGCAGGGATGCAACTGTCTGCGGGAAGAGGATGATCGATGACGTGAGATTGCCGTCTGCCAGATTCATGGTCAGTTCTCCGGTCTGTGCCCCGTTGTCTGCGGTGGCAATACCGTCGGCCGTGTTGAACGTACCGGTGAGTAACAATCCGTCCAGCGTGTAACGTTCAGGCTTGACCACGCTGAAATTCACGCCGTCGCCCGCCTCGAAGGTAAGGGTTATCTGGCTCATGCGGTGGTGGAAGGAGTTGTCTTCACCGCCTTTGGCGGTTTTGTCGGTGAAGCTTACTACCGGGTTGTTTTTGTCTCCCGTGGCTCCTGAAGCAAAGAGGAAGTCGATGGCAGACTGGTTTTGCTGCGCCGTGGCATCGGTCGTGGCTGTGAGGATGCCTCCCGCCGCGTTGTACGGATAGTAGGCGCGGAAAGTATGGGTCTTTGTATCTTCGATATAGATAACCTTTCCTTCTGCCTCAAATTTCCCGTTTTTCAGGATGAAAGGCACGTTGCCGTACTGGGAATCGTTGCCGATGTCGGTGATGCCGATACGGTCGCCGGCAGTCCAGGTGGTTCCGCTGGCGCGGGTGGCGGGGGCGATGTTTGCGGTAAACTGGGCGGCCACGGGGTCACCGTTCAGGTTCTCGTTGTCGTTGTTGCAGGCTAACAGTGCGAGGGCGAGCGCTGCAAGTGTAAAAAATCTTGTCTTCATTATATCTATAATTTTATTATTTACAAATCAGCATTTACATCATCACCTTTCACTTCTTCCCAGCCGTTGATTTCGGCTCCGTCCACTTCCATGCCTTCGGGAGTCTCAACCAGCGTTCCGCCGAGGGTCAGCGATTCGCCCTTTCCGGTGTTGAACCCCTTGAGGGCTTCCGTGATGTCGCTTTTCAGCGTCGTGGGGGTCGGGTTGCCGTCCGCATAGCGGATTTCACCCGTCAGCAGTTGTTCCGTGCCGGTCACACCCAGCAACCGCACCGTGGCTTTCCACTTGCCGGCATCGTCACCTTCGGTTATCTTGGTGAAGGGCAGCACGACGTTCGAAGCGGCTCCGTAGGTATCGGTAGCGAAGTCGAGTGTTCCGGCTGCACCCGTCAGATGGGCAACAATCTCCGTGATGCGTCCGGCGGCATCACCCGTCGGTTCGACGAAAAGCGTCAGTTTGCGTACCTGCTGCTTCATTGCGGCGGTCAGCGGATAGTCTTTGTCTTTCTCGATGCTCACCTGTTCCGTATAGGTAAAGAACCATCCAGGGGCATTGTTCACAAAGGCATCCGTGCCTGCCCGGTTTCCCGTGGCTGCGGCAATGGTGGCTGTGGTGCCGTTCACCGTGATTCCTTCAGCCGGGTTCCACACCGCAAGGGTGTAGCTGCCCGGAGCAAACAGATGGTCGGGGGCATGGGTGGCGGAAGTCTCCGTACCCGTATAGTCGCCCATGGTGACCGTCCACGTGGTAGGTATGTCGATACCCTCACCGCGTGCCGACCAGTCGGCCGTCACCGCAATCTTCCCGTAGTCGGGATGCGGCGTGTCATAAAGCGTGTCCTTCACGCAGGAAGAGAGCAGCACGGCGGCTGCCATTCCTACCATATTTATATATTGTCTTGCTTTCATACTCTATTCCTCCGTATTAGAATAACTTCCATACCAATGTCACACCGGCGTTGATGGGGCCACACCAATTTTTTGTCTCGTTGCCACAGCGCACGCGCACACCATCGATGACTTCATATTTTTCGAAATCGGCATTCAGGTAGCCCAAGCCGAGGTTGAAATCAAGAGTCAATGCCTTGTTCAGCCGTAGCTGATAGCCTGTGGTGATGCCGCCACCCATCAGGTCGCCTTGCTTGCCTGTTTCGGAGATCTTGTAGTTGAACTGTCCGGCCTTGAACAACGCACCCAAATACCAGGCTTTCTTCTCACCCATATAGTAACGTACTTCCGGAGCCACTTCCCATAGTGCATAGCGGCGGTCTTTGTCACTCCAGCTCCAAGAAGTCCATGAGCCGTTTACGGCAATGCCCCACGACGGGCAGATGCGCCATTCAAGTCCTAAATCGGGTGTCAAGGTAGCCCAGCGCAACAGGTTGGCACGCAGGGAGAGATGATAATCCGTTGTGATTTTGGTTCCCGACGGCGTGTCGGCAAGTGTATTTTGTTGAGCGGCTGCTTCTGCCTTTTGCCTTTCCCTTCGGCCGGCGACCGTTGGTTCAGCGGCAAGTCGGGCTTCTTCCGCTTTGCGCTGCTCTTCGGCAAGCCGTTCCTGCTCGGCATGCTTCTCGGTTTCTAAGCGTTCGGTTTCCGCCTTGCGTCGTGCTTCTGCTTCCGCATCCGTCACGGCTGTTTCCTTTACCGGTACCGTCAGGCGCACGGTGACAAAATCACCCTCTGTCACATGATTGCGGGTAATGAAGTTTTCTTCCTTGATTTTCGCTCGTGTAATCAGTTCTGATTTCACACGGTTGGCACGAATCTTCGCTGTTGCAAGGTTCTTGACTTCACTGCTCTGCGAATTGCAATATCCGTCAACCAATAGCGGCAGTTTGCCGTCAAGAATTGTTGCTTTGTTGTTTTCGATACATTCCAACAGGCGGGCAAGTTCCGTGTCATTGCCATTCCAAGGCACGTAGAACATGTCCTTCTGCGTAACGAACCGGAAGGTGTAGGTCGTGTCTGCTTTCTGCTGCGCAATGACAGGAAAAGTTAGCGTCATCAGCCACAGAAACAGGGTAAGAAAAGTGATTTTTCTGCTCATATAAACTTGAATTTATTATCTTTGCCTTCTCCAAAGGTAATAAATGCCATTCAGCGCCCAAAATATTACAAAAACTTTTTCTGTTGAAATACAGCGTTTTATAAAAATTGTCGTTTGAGCACTTTTCAAATTGTCGTTTGAGCACTTTTTTTGTCGAATTAGCACTTTTTTGTCGCTTGAGCACTTTTTGAAAATGAGCTTCTGAGACCTTTTTCATCGGCTTTTTACCACACAAATTATTCCAGATTTGCTTTTTTCCACTTGCCAGGCGTACATCCTTCCTTCTCTGTAAATGATTTGATAAAGTTACTGCGGGAAAGAAAACCGGAAGACTCAGCCAGCTTCTGTATATTGATTTCCGGATGCTCCTTCAGTATGTTTTTCGCATACTCCAACCGGAGACCGGTTATCCATTCGCGGAATGTCATTTTATACGTAGTCTTGATATAAGCGGAAAGATAGGTACGGTTCGTATGAAGTATTTCGGACAGTTCTTTTATGGTAAGTCCCTGCTGGACATAGCCGTCTGTCTTTATCCAGTTGGCCACTTTCTCTATAATTTCTGTATAGGACACTGGAACTTCTTTCTCAGAAACTATTTCAGGTTCTGTTTCCGTATCTGTCAGAAGTTCTTCTTCAGACTGTATATCTTGCTCAAAAGCATTTTCCACCTGTTCATAGAACAGCAGGTAGTTCTGATAGCTGTAGAAAAGATAGCTGTAGAACGGTATTGACGACAAAATCCAGATAAAAACATATTTGTCTGGCAGAAATGTCAGCAATCCGCATCCGACACCGAAGATAACAGCCCAATAAGTGAATATGGAAAGCCATTCGATATATGTACCTATATCATCCGCCTGAGTTTCATTGAAAATCCGAATGGCTCTACGATATGCAATTATGACTCTGCGAGCTAAAACGATTCCAAAAACGACTAACCATACAGCTAAAGCAAATAAAGAGATTTTTTGCATGATTCCGCTTGGCAACAGGAACAACACAACTCCGGAAAGAGTTGAGAATATAATCCATAAAATGATATGTGTCCACACACGCCGTTTGGTAATGTAAAAACGATCAAGCAACATTATCAATGCCGAACTGAACAGAGAATAGCACAGGAAGTATGTGGACATGTTCATCAATATGGCAGAATCCGCATTTTTGAATCGGATACCAAAGAAGAAATGTACCGAATAATTTGCCGAAAGCAGCAGCATAGCTATACCCATAATCTGTCGGGAGCGGAGATAATTCTTGAAAATTTTCTTTTCAGGAGTCTTTGCAAACAAAAAATAAAAGCCGAAGAATAACATCAACGGCAGTGCGGTATAAAGTGAAAAACTGTATATAGATGGTTCCATTGTTATGCTTATTTGATTTTGATACAAAGTTACGTCTTTTTCTTCACAAATAGACACATAATCTATGATTTAACGTTATAGATTCGGTCATATTAGATTGAAAAATTATTAGAATTAAAGCCAGTGGTGAAAAATTCAACCACTGGCTTTTTCTGTCAAGACTTCGATATTAAAGTTTTACACCTTTGGATTCCGATAAACCGGGTCTCCCTATAATTAAATGACTGCGTACAAAGTCCACGTGCGGGCTTTCCGGCTGTTGTTCCGTCTGTTTTTTCTCGTTGCCTTGCCGGTTCTCTTCTGTGTTTTCCTGAGCCGGAGCCAGCTCAAGCTGTATCTTGCGGTCCAGTGCGGCGAGTTCGGACTTCAGCTGTTTCAGCTCGTCCTCCTTCTTCCACACCTTGCCCGCTATCTCCTGCAACTGCGGAATCTCCTTTTCCAGCACTTCGTTCTTAGACTTGTACTGGTCGATGATGGTCGGAATCCTCTCCAATGCGTTCAGAAAGTTTCGTGCGGCAGCAATCGGGTCTGCCATCGCCAGATGCCCGTTGTTGTAGGTGTACTTGTAGTTCCCCTCCACCACGAAGCGGTTGTCGGTGAACTCCAGACCTTCTTTGAGTGTCCTCTCGCTGACCACCTTTATCGGAAAGCCGTAAAGTTCCCCGACAGCCTTGTACAGTCCACCAGTCGTGGCGTTCTTGGCGATTTCCTGCAAACGCTTACCGATGACCTTCTCATCCGTTGAATCCACGCCGTCCACCTTGACAAGATTAAGGCGGCTGCCTTCCTTATCAGTCTGCACAACGGAAAGAAAACGGTTCCAGTCTTCCGTCATGGCTTCGATGAAAGCCGTGTTGTTGCGCAGTTCTCCCGTCTTGGATTCCAGCTTGAACTCCGAATCGCGCTTGCCCTTGCCCCACGACTTGCGTTCCCCTTCGAGCGAGGCGATACGCTTCTCTAATTTCGCCTTATCCAAAAGGTCGGTATTGCCGGAGAGCAACGCCATATACTCCGAGAAGTTCATACCCGATTTTTCGTCCATTGCTCCCTCGTCGATGGTACGTGCGCCCATCGCTCCACTTTTGAGCTGCGATATGAACGTCTGCTTGCAGTGCAGCAGATTGAACTTGTAGCTGTCCAGCGACTTTTCCACCGCGTAGATGATGATATCCACGTTGTTCTCGGCAAAATGCTTGGCAATCTCGTTCCCGGCTCTAACACCCCGTCCGTCACGCTGTTGCAGGTCGGACGGTCGATCGGGTAGGTCAAGGGCATTGCTGCCCTCTTCCCCCCTAAGA
>OAZY01000685.1_pt1 | contig 19670 bp, 21 predicted proteins | sample 1494931 | NCBI WGS metagenome assembly OAZY01 (sample SAMEA2579921, study PRJEB22360) | human gut metagenome | biome: human gut; feature: human-associated habitat; material: faeces | place: Denmark | collected 2008/2010 | reverse complement strand
ATAATCGGGCATAATAAAAGCCATCAGCATTGATATAATGTGATGGCTTTTACAGCATTTTAATTATTTACCGTGTCCACTTGACTGGGGATGTATCACTCTTATACCTAGTTTTTTTATGATTATTATCTAACTAATGGGGTATAATAAGATATAATTTTCATATAATTTAGTATTAGTGAAGGAGGAATTTAGTTGCCAGAACATAAGCTAATTTCTTTGTGCTTAGAAACCTCAGATAGAATAGTCGTGAATGTAACGTTGTTGAAAGAAGCATCTCATTATAAAATGAGGACAGAGTATTTAAAAGAAGATGATAAAATCAAAGAAACTAATGATGAAGTAGCAAGAAATCTTGTTTATCAGCTTTTTGGTAATCTAGAAATAGCTGATTTTGAAGGGTTAAATGATCTAGAAGCTAATTCTATTGGTAGTTTAAAAGTCTATTATGGTAGTCATGATTATTTGGAAAGACATTTTGACCAAGAAACTTTAAAGAAGTCAAATGAGTTAAAAGAAGTAATTATTTCTTTATTAGAATTTGTAGATAATAGTATTGATAAGCAAATGTTTTGATATTTTACCTGTTATTATAACAGGTTTTTCTTTATTTCCTGGGCAATATTTTAGCGAAAATAAGATTAAATATAGGAAATTTGTTACAAATAAGATACAATGGGTGTATAAAGTTTGGAGGATAGATATAAATGAGTGGATTTTTTGGTGTTGCATCAAAAGAAAGTTGCGTTTTAGATTTGTTTTTTGGGATTGATTATCATTCCCATTTAGGAACAAGACGAGGAGGAATGGCAGTTCATGGAAATAATGGTTTTCAAAGATCGATTCATAACATTCAAAACTCGCCGTTTCGAACTAAATTTGAAAAAGATATAGAAGAATTTGAAGGAAACTTAGGAATTGGTTGTATTTCTGATAATGAAGCACAACCGTTGTTGGTTAGATCCCACGTAGGATCTTTTGCCATTACAACAGTAGGTAGAATTAATAACTTGGAAGAGTTAAAAGATGATTGTTTTGCTAAAGGGGCAACTCATTTCTTGGAAATGAGTTCGGGTGAAGTCAATCCTACAGAATTAGTAGCGGCATTGATTAGTCAAAAGGATAGTATCGTAGAAGGAATTAAATATGTTCAAGACGTTGTTAAAGGCTCAATGAGTATTATGATATTAACATCTGAAGGAATTTATGCTTCACGTGATAAATTAGGAAGAACACCAGTGATTATTGGGGAAAAACCAGAAGGATATTGTGCGACATTTGAAAGTAGTGCATTTTTAAATTTAGGATATCATCATTATCGTGATCTTGGACCAGGGGAAATTGTTTTCATGACACCAAGTAAAATTGAAGTTAAACAAGGTCCTGGAGATAAAATGAAAATTTGTTCATTCTTATGGGTTTATTATGGATATCCAACATCAACCTATGAAGGAATCAATGTTGAGTGTATGCGTAATCGTTGTGGTAATTTATTAGCAAAACGTGATGATGTACAGCCAGATAGCGTTGCTGGGGTACCGGATTCAGGAATTGCCCATGCAGTAGGTTATTCAAATGTTTCAGGTATTCCCTTTGCTCGTCCATTTATCAAATATACACCGACTTGGCCACGGTCATTTATGCCATCTAGTCAAAGTCAAAGAAATATGATTGCTAAGATGAAATTAATTCCGGTTAAAGAATTAATTAAAAATAAAAGTTTATTATTGATTGATGATTCAATTGTTCGGGGAACACAATTAGGTGAAACAACAGAATTTTTATATGAAAGTGGGGCTAAAGAAGTTCATGTTCGTCCTGCCTGTCCCCCAATCATGTTCGGGTGTAAATATTTAAATTTTTCACGCTCTAGTTCAGAATTAGATTTAGTGACTCGTCGTGTTATCCAAAAACTAGAAGGTGATAATGTTAGTGATGAGATTTTAAAAGAATACGCTGACCCAGATAGTGAAAGATATAAAAATATGTGTGAGGAAATTCGTCGCCGCTCTAAATTTACATCATTGCGTTATCATCGTTTAGATGACATGATCGAATCAATCGGTTTAGATAAATGTAAATTATGTACATATTGTTGGGATGGGAAAGAAGATGAGGATTGCTAAGCAATCCTTTTTGTGAGGCATGATAATGCAGCATTTATATGAAGTTGTTGAAACTAGCTTTAAATATCCTATTAAGATTTGGAATCATCAGTTTAATCGCAGTAAAGTAATGAAGCCGCATTGGCATGACGAAATAGAGTTAATTTATTGTAATCAAGGTTCTTTTGAACTATCAGTGAATGGGGAAAAGAAGTTTGTTAATACTAAGCAGTTAGTATTGATTAATAGTAATAGTATTCATAGATTAAGATTTTTAGAGGATCAAACGAAAATAATAACATTACTTTTATCAACTGAGTTATTTGATGAATTTAAACTGGTACAATGTGAATTTGATTTATCTTTAATAAAGGATCAAGAGCAATTAGAACAGCTAATTATTTATTTAGGTGATCATCTTGATCAAGAAACTTTAGTTATACATAATCGAATGATGCAAATATATGAGCTGCTGCTGGAAGAATGTAGTGTTTATAAGTTGGCAATCACAAAAAAGAAACTACCGATAATTAAACAAATCGTCACTTATATTGAACAGCATTATGATGATGAATTGAATTTGACGATTTTAGCTAATCATTTTCATTTTAGTGAGGTTTATTTATCAAGAATGTTTAAGGAAAAGACGGGGATTACATTATTATCTTATATTAATAAAATTCGTTTAAATCATGCTTATAATGATTTGATGAATACTAGTCTCACAATTAATGAAATTGCATTAAATCATGGGTTTAAAAATGTGAAAGCATTTAATAAAATATTTAAAGAATATTATCACGATATTCCTTCAAAATATCGGAAAGGTTAAAATTTTGCCTATTATAGTATAAAAGGGCCAAGATTTTGACCTTTTGTTATGTTTAAATATAAAAGAGGTGAAGGATAATGCAAAAAAGTTGGTGGCAGGAGGCTGCTGTTTATCAGATTTATCCGCGGAGTTTTCAAGATAGTAATAACGATGGGATTGGAGACTTGCAGGGAATTATCAGTCGTTTAGATTATATTAAAAATTTAGGGGTTGATGTTATTTGGTTATGTCCAGTATATCAATCACCAAATTATGATAATGGTTATGATATTAGTGATTATCAGGATATTATGGCTGATTTTGGAACAATGGCTGATTTTGAAGAATTATTGAAACAAGCACATCAAAAAGGTTTAAAAATTATTATGGATCTAGTTGTAAATCATACTTCATTTAAGCATCGCTGGTTTGTTGAAAGCCGTAAATCTAAAGATAATGAGTATCGTGATTATTATATTTGGCGTGAGGGGAAAAATGATCAACCGCCTAATCTTCAGCAATCGGTTTTTGAGGGATCGGCCTGGCAGTATGATGAAGATACAGAAATGTATTATTTACATTTATATACAAAGGAACAACCTGATTTGAATTGGGAAAATGAAAAAGTTAGAAATGAAGTATATAAAATGATGGAGTGGTGACTAGACAAAGGTATCGATGTTTTTAGGATGGATGTTATTAACCAAATATCTAAAGATTTTGAAAAAATGGATAAAGCCATTATTAATGATCCGCATATGTATGAAATTATTTCTAATGGACCACGAGTACATGAATTTCTTCAAGAGATGCATGATCGTGTTTTAGCTAAATATGATACGATGACAGTGGGAGAAACAGCTGATGTCAGTGTAGAAGATGCTCTATTATATGCAGGGTTTGATCGTCGTGAATTGAAGATGATTTTTCAGTTTGAACATATGTCGTTAGATAAAGGACCAAATTTAACTTATCAGCATCCTAAATTAGCAGATTTAAAAGTAGTTTTTGAACGGTGGCAAACAGGTTTGAATGATAAAGCATGGAATGCTTTATATTGGGATAATCATGACCACCCACGTGCAGTTTCTAAATATGGTGATGATTCAACCCCTTTTTATCTTGAAAAATCTGCGAAAATGCTAGCATTATTCATGTTTTGGATGCAAGGAACACCATATATTTATCAAGGTGAAGAAATTGGAATGACAAATGCATATTATCAATCAATGACACAGTATCGCGATGTTGATGCATTAAATAAGTATGAAGTTTTTAAACAGAATTATGATGAAGAAACGATCATTGCTTATTTTGGTAAACGTTCCCGTGATAATGCTCGGATGCCAATACCGTGGGATAACAGTAGGTTTGGAGGTTTTAGTATTGTTCAGCCGTGGCTCGCTCCAAGTCAAAAATATACAAATATTACAGTTGAAAACGCTTTAAAAGACCCTAACTCGGTATATTATTTTTATCGTGATCTACTGCGATTAAGAAAAGAATATGAGGTATTGATCTATGGTGACTATCAGCAGCTTTTAAAAGAACATCTCCAAGTTTATGCTTATCGAAGAACATTAAACGAACAACAGGTTATAGTTATTTGTAATTATAGTAAAGATGAAGTGGAAATAGATTTAGAATTTATTCAAGGAACTTTGCTGATTAGTAATTATGAAGATGATTTAAAACAAATATTAAGAAGCTATGAAGCAAAAGCTTATTTGGCAGGGAAGTAAACTTCCCTTTTTTACTTGCTTAAATTTTTGAATAATCATAAAATAAGATTATATAGAGGAGATAATTATGTTGGAATGTTTAGCAGTTGGAATTGGTGGCTTTATTGGTGCTGTATCAAGATATTTAATGGGATTAATTATAATTAAAGATACTACTTTTCCTTTTATGACTATGATGATCAATATCATTGGGGCATTTGTAATTGGATTAGTTGTAGCGTTAGCAAGTAAGTATAATCTTGAATCACGCTGGATCTTATTTTTGAAAACTGGGGTATGTGGCGGCTTTACAACATTTTCAACTTTTTCACTAGAAAGTATGAATCTGCTTAGTGATGGTAAGTTTTTGATGGCGGGAGGATATATTTTACTGAGTGTTAGCTTATGTTTATTATTTGTTTATTTAGGAAATTTATGTGTCAAAGTGTTATTATAATGATACGAGGATAAGGGGGCTGAGAAAATGAATATATTTAGTCGATTGGATAATTTAACAGATTTAACTACCAATGAACAGACTTTAGTTGATTGATTATATGAAAAATAATCCAGAACGCTTTATTAATATGAGTGCTGATGAAATTAGTGCTGCTTGCTTTATTTCAATACCAACGATTTATCGTCTGTGTAAAAAACTAGAGCTTAATGGTTTAGCACAGCTTAAAGTAATGGTATCAACATCAATAAGAGATTATTTGAAGGAAAAGAAAACAATTGATTATAACTATCCATTTTCACAAAATGAGACGCAGTATCAGATTACAATGAAAATGAAAGAATTATACGAGCAGACTTTGATTGCCTCGAATAATCTAATTGACTTGGATCAATTACGACTGATTGCTTCAGCTCTAAAAAATGCTCAGTTCATCGATATGTACACTTCAGCTGGTAATCTTTACTTTGTTGAAAACTTTAAGTTTCAAATGTCAGAAATCGGTCGTTTTGTTAATGTTCCGGTTGAAGAATATCAACAGCTTTTAGCAGCTGCCTCAAGTGACAAGGAACATATTGCAATTGTTGTTAGCTTTGAAGGACGGGGAATGATTGTTGACAAAATTGTTAAATTGTTGAAAAAGAACAATACTCCAATCATATTAATTTCTTCAACGACGCTAAAGTCATTAGTTAGTCTTTGTGATTATAATCTTTACTTAAGTCCATATGAAAATCATTATAATAAGATTTCTTCATTTTCAACAAGGTTATCATTACTTTATTTGTTAGATTGCATTTATACATGTTATTTTAAATTAGACTATGATAAAAATGTTAAATATAAAACAGAAACATATTTGAAAATGACAAACCATGACGAATGAATGTAACGATTATAACAGGATTGTTTTAAATTAAAAAGAAACATTGAAAAAATATTTTCAATGTTTCTTTTTTAATATCGCCTGATAACAAAGACTGTTATAGTATAAGTGTAGAAAAGTAAATATTTGCTTGAAGGGAGAATTGTGTTATGGGTGATGTATTGTTATCAAGAATTATTAAGTATTTAAATGGCACTTTATTTTATGACGGTTACTATCAATTTTGTACTTTTGTAATTGCAAATTATCATCGAATGATTGAATATACATTTGCACAAGTTTGTAAAGAAAGTGATCTTGACCCACGAACGATCTTAGGATTTTTAAATTATCTTGGTTTTGATAACTATGAGGACTTTCATCGTAAGCTGGTAGCTGATGATATTTTACGTAATGACCAAATTCGAGCAAGATTATTAAGTATGAGCTATCGTGATTTATTCAGATTGATTGAAGTAAATGATTATGATATTTTTATGGATAATATTGTTTCTATATGCCATGATATATATGATGCTGATCGAGTAATTATTGTTGGAGGACTGTTTCCAACTAGTATTGCTGTTGAATTTCAAACTGATTTAATTACATTAGGTAAAAATGTGGTTCAATATCATGCTTATGATCCAAATATTAAATTTGATGAAAATGATTTTGTAGTATTCTTTTCATCTACTGGGCGTTCATTAAGAGATTTCTTAGCGAAAAAATCTTTAGGGCACTTAAGCAAGAGTAAGACATTATTGATTACCCAAAATCAACTACTTGAGAATGAAAACTTAAGTTGTATTAAGTATTTCTTTAGTTTACCGGGTAAGTTTGATGGAATTAGTTTTAATTATCAAATTATGGCAATCTTAGATTTAATTAGAATTATTTATTATCAAGAGTATTTTGTTGAATATACAGAAGAGGCATTGGAATCAAGATAGATTGTAGAAAAAAATAAAAATAATTGAAGATTATTAATAAACTATTGACATCATTTTATATCCGTTTTATGATTTTAAGTATAGTAAATTCGATAATCTAGGAAGAGTAAACAGCTAATCTTTATTTAAGAGACTTGGTGGCTGGTGAGAGCCAAGATAAAGATACTGATGAATGGGCCTGGTTAGAAGCAAAATGAAACTTAACTGGAGTAGTGGCGCCGTGCTTTTCGCGTTAAGAAAAACAGACATGATGGTGTCTTACAAGGTGGCATAATGGTTTTTATCCTTGAGGATAAAAGCCTTTTTTATTTAATCAAAGAAGGAGATTTATATGAAAAATATTATTTTAACAGGCGATCGTCCAACAGGAAGATTACATTTAGGACATTATGTTGGTTCCCTAAGACGACGAGTGGAATTACAAAACTCAGGAGAATTTGATGAAATTTTTATTATGATTGCTGATTCTCAGGCTTTAACAGATAATGCTGATAACCCTGAAAAAGTCCGACGAAATATTTTAGAGGTTGCTTTAGATTATTTATCAGTTGGTTTAGATCCTGAAAAAACCACAATGTTTATTCAATCTCAAGTACCAGCATTATTTGAGTTTACGGCTTATTATATGAATTTAGTTACAGTTTCAAGATTACAACGTAATCCAACGATCAAGGAGGAAATAAAACAGCGTGGATTCGAAACAAGTATTCCAGTTGGTTTTTTAAATTATCCGGTTTCTCAAGCTGCCGATATCACAGCTTTTGATGCCACTTGTGTTCCTGTTGGTGAAGATCAAATGCCGTTAATTGAGCAGACTAAAGAAATTGTTCACAGTTTTAATCGGATTTATGGTGATGTTTTGGTAGATCCAAAAATTATGTTGGCTGAAAATGAAGTTTGTCAAAGATTGCCGGGAACAGATGGCAAAGCAAAAATGTCAAAGTCAATTGGAAATTGTATTTATCTTGCGGATACTAGTGAAGATGTTCGGAAAAAGGTAATGAGTATGTATACAGATCCAAATCATTTAAAAGTTGAAGATCCGGGAACCGTTGAGGGAAATACAGTGTTTACTTATTTGGATTGTTTTTGCAAAGATGAATATTTTGAAAAATATTTACCTGATTATAAAAATCTTGATGAATTAAAAGAGCATTATCGTCGTGGTGGTTTAGGTGATGTTAAAATAAAAAAATTTTTATTTAATGTTTTAGAAGAAACATTAAATCCAATTAGAGAAAGAAGAGCTGTTTTACAAGCTGATATTGCTGCTGTTATGAAAGTGTTAGAAGATGGTTGTGTTAAAGCTAATGAAAAAGCGAATGCAACACTTAAACGTGCTAAAGATGCAATGAAGATCAATTATTTTGATGATAAGGATAATATTACTGGATATTTTAAATAAAAGCCGAATAGGCTTTTTTGTTTGAGGTTTGTTTGGTAAAATATTGGAAGAATATGGAAATTGAGGTACGATAATGAATTTTTTTATATTAATAATGCTTATTTTGTGCTTGATTGGCTTGATTGACAAGATCTTGAATAATAAGTTGGGACTAGTAGCTGCTTTTGATAAAGGGATGGATTCGATGGGTGGAATTGCCATGAGTATGATTGGGTTTTATTGTATCGCAATTACATTGATTCAAAATAATGTAGATGTGATTACTAAAATAAGTGCCGATTCATCATTAGATCCATCAATTGTTGTTGGGAGTATTCTTGCACCTGATATGGGTGGGTTTTCAATTGTTTCGGGACTTGGTAATAGTACTTTTTTGATTTTTTCAGGGGTTATTTTGACTGCAACATTAGGACAAACAATTAGTTTTCAATTACCAATTTTTTTAGTATCTTTAAAAAAGGAAGATTTAAATCCATTTATTAGTGGATTAGTTTATGGGATTTTAAGTTTACCAATAATTCTAGTGGCAGTTGCCTGGTATTTACAAATTCCTAATTTATTAATTAACTTATTACCAATAATTATACTTTGTGTTATCTTGGTAATTGCTCTATATGTTTCTTATGATAAAACCATTTTTGTTTTAACATTATTTGGTTATTTGATTAGAATTATTAGTATCTTGTTGTTTGGAATGGTTGTTTTACAGCTGTTTTTTGATACATTGCCTTTTACTACAACTGCTTTAATTAGTGATGCAATGGTAATTGTTTTACGGATGTGCATTGTTGTGTGCGGATCAATGATTTTAAGCGATTTGATTATTAAACGTTTTTCACGAATGATTTTCATGATTGGTCAAAAGTTGGGTGTCAATAGTGCTAGTGTGATGGGACTACTATTAAGCCTTGGGACAAGCATTGCAATGATTCCATTGTTTTCACAAATGGATCGTAAAGGGAAGATGATGAATGCCGCTTTTAGTGTAAGTGGAGCTTATGTTTTAGGGGGACAGCTAGGATTCATTTCTAGTGTAGTCGATGGTAATGGCGTCATAATCTATATGATTAGTAAGATAATCGCAGGTTTACTGGCAATTGTTTTTGTATTGATATTTTATCGAGAGGAAAAAGTGTCAGTGGATGCGATGGAAAAATAAGTTGAATAATATTGCAGGAGTAAATAATGAAGGTTTTATTGAAATTATAAGTAATTGTTTGAATTATGTTGATTCGCGATTGATTGATCATGGTTTACGAGTAGCTAATATGACATATCGTATGCTTGAGGCTCAAAATAGTCATGAACAAAAGTACTTGCAAGATGTTTTTATGTTAGCAATGCTACATGATATTGGAGCATATAAGACAGAAAAAATTGATCAAATGTTTATTTTTGAGACAAAAAATATATGGCAACATGCTATTTATGGTTATTTGTTCATAAAGAACTTTTCACCACTAGATAAATTGGCACCTGCTATTCTTTATCATCATCTTGATTATCAAAAAATGATTTATATTGATGACGAAATTAAAAATATCTCTCAGATTATTAATTTGTGTGATCGAATTGATGTATTTTTACAAACTTCAAATGATTATAGCATGCTTAAAGATTACTTAGATAAGGAGTCAGGAACTAGATTTGTAGAAAATTTGGTTACTACTCTTTATTGGCAGGTTGATCAAGTCTATCAATTTACAACTAATCCATTTTCAAAATGGCAAAAAGTAACTAGTTTAAATATTTCGCTTTCATTAGAATAGTTGGATAGTTATTTAAATATGTTAGTTTCTCTAATTGATTTTCGTAGTTATTTTACAGTTACACATACTATTACCACATGCACGATATCTTTAGAGTTAGCAAGATTATTAAGCTTAAGTTCTGAACAGACAAAAAAGATCTATTATGGTGCAATGATGCACGATCTTGGTAAAATTGGAATTCCAATTGAAATATTAGAATATCCGGGTCAACTGACTCAAGAGCAAATGATAATAATGCGTAGTCATGTTCTTAAAACAAGAGAATTATTAGAAGAAAAAATAGATCAAGAAATTTTAGAAATTGCGTGTCGGCATCATGAAAAACTGAATGGTTCAGGTTATCCGCATAGTTTATGGGAAAACCAGTTGACTCAAGAGCAGCGGATTGTAGCAATAAGTGATATTGTAAGTGCACTATGTGGAAAGCGCAGTTATAAAACTTCTTTTAGTAAAGAAAAGACTTGTGAAATTTTAAATCAAATGGCACAAGCAGGAGAAATAGACTCAATGATCGTTGCTCAAGTAATTGATAACTACGATTTAATCGAGGGAAAAATCTGGAAAGAGGCTGCGGCAGTTTTAGAAAAGTATAATACTATTATTGTGACATATAGTGATCTATTGAACAGAAAACAAGAGTTGATTGAAGCAAAATGGCTATATTTAGTTTTTCGATATTCAAAAACTGGAATTGTCAATTTAAAAATTGATTGATGAAGTATTCTTCTTTTGGAAGGATATTTTTTCTTTTGTTGAAAAAGAACTGATAATATCAAGTAATATTGTAAAATAAAGAAAAATAAGGAGGGTGTTTATGGCAAAAAGGTTAGGATTATATTTTTTAGGGATATTGATTTTAGGATTTGGAATTGTTTTAAATACAAAAACTGGTTTAGGGGTTGCAGCAATTAATTCAGTTCCATTTGGAATTAGTGAAATGACTAATTTATCATTAGGGATGGCAACAACTATTTTATATATTATTTTTGTTGGAGTGCAATTATTGATTTATCAGAAATTAGATTTTAAAGTTTTATTACAAATTCCATTTTCTTATTTTATGGGATATGTTTTAGATTTTTATAATAACTTATTAAATTTTACAGTTACTTCATTACCTGTTGCATTAGTTCTATTAGCGATTGCTATTTTAGCTACTGCTTTAGGAGCATATGTTGTTGTAACGTTAGATTTAATTCCCCCTTTTATCTTCTCAATATAAAGGCGTTACTTCAATAATATAATTTGTTATAATAGTTTATATAGAACTGAGGAGATAAAAGATGAATGGATATCAATTGAGGATAGATGTGGAGGGATGTGCGGATCCTATATGGCGGCGTATTAAAATACCTGCAATAATTAGTTTTGAAGATCTGCATCAGTTAATCCAAACTTTATTTGGTTTTGAAGATTATCATATATATGAATTTAGGATCAAGGAATTAGGGATCTGGATTCCTGGTGGTGAAACAGATATTGAAAATCAGATAAATGATGACGTTGAGATAGTTGATAATCTTGAACGGATTGCGGATTATTTAAAAAAAGAAATGGTAATTTACTACCATTATGACTTTGGTGATGATTGGCAACTTTTAATTACGGTTGAACAAGAGTTAGAGGGCGTTGAGCACTATCCTGTTGTAGTTGAATTTTGTGGTAATAATTTGATAGAGGATTGTGGGGGAATTGAACGTTATCAAGAAATTATATTAAGTCGAGATGATCTGGATATTAATTTTGATCTAGAAGATATTAATAGTTGTTTATCATTGTTAGGGATTGATGAAATATTAAATAATAGCCCGTTAAAAAATGAGTTTATTGAAATTTTAGAGCAGTTAAAAGAATTAGTGAAGAAACGTGAGTTTACTGATAATCAAGTGATTAAACTAGTATCTAACCAAACTACATATTGGGTTATTTTAAAAACATTAGAAGGTTATGTGATTGAATTATTTGAAACTTATAATGATCTTTTAGAGGGTTTTTATAATCTTGCTAATGAAGGAATAAATAATGCATTTTGTAACTGCTGGACTATTTTATTATCTGAACAGGAACTTGATTTTGATGTGGCATTAGATGAGGATAACTATTTGGCTGCTTTTCGTAATGAAGCGGGATATATTCCATGCTTATTAGAAGTTGAGGAAGCAAGGGTAATTTTAGAATTATTAAAAGAATTTGCAAATGGGATTAAAGAAGATCAAAATCGTAGTGAGTCTGATGAAATTATTGAAATATATGTTGAAGATGGTAAATTTAAGGAGAGTGCTATTTTTGTTCATGAACCACAAATTGACTTAAATCGCTATGATTTTGGCTATTTAGGTGAACATGAGCTTGAAACTAAGCGTGAAAATACAGAACGTTTATGTGTTGATGTTGTCTGTTTACCAATGACTAATACAGATAAAACCAATGAGTTAAATGTTTATGCCGTAATTGCCGGAGAAAGCGATTATTTAATTAAAGAAGTTGATTTTCCTAGTTTACAAATTATTGGTGAAGCTTTAATTGATGGATTGCTTGAATATGCTAATCGTTATGGTAAACCACAACGAATCGTAGTAAATAATTTAAATGTTCTTTTCTTAGTCTTGAATTTTATTAGTCAATATGATATTGATTATTTTGAAGATGAGATAACGCTAGAAATTGAAGGGGCGATAATGGATGCTTTTGGCCTTGAAACTGCTGATGAGGCATTTAATGATCCTTTTATTCAAGAATTGTTGGAGCAGTTAGATGGTAAAAGTGAAGAAGAAATTGAAGAAAAAATAAATGAGATATTAGCTAATATGGAGCTGCTAAACTAATCTTTGAGGGATAATAGTTTAGGGTTTGGAAATAATATAAGCATCATATTAGTAAAATTAGAATATTAGGTTTATACTAAAAGTGATTTAGGAGGCTGTGATGATGAATTGTATTAGAGAAGTAAATGAGAATGTTTATTGGATTGGCGGGAATGATCGTCGCTTAAGTTTATTTGAAAATATTTTTCCAATTCCAAGGGGAATTTCATATAATGCTTATGTTGTGTTAGATGAAAAGACCATTTTATTAGATACGGTTGATTGGTCGATTGGACACTTATTTTTTGATAATCTTGAAACAGCATTGCAAGGAAGAACATTGGATTATATTGTTATTAATCATATGGAGCCTGATCATTGTGCATGTTTAAAAGAAGTGATAAATCGTTATCCTGAAGTCGTGATTGTAGGAAATGCTAAAACATTTACAATGATTGATCAATTTTTTGGGATTGAGATCAATAAGTTAGTAGTTAAAGAGAATGATACTTTAACTACAGGAAAACACACTTTTACTTTTGTGATGGCACCACTCGTACATTGGCCAGAAGTAATGGTGACATACGATAGTTATGATAAAACATTATATAGTGCTGATGCTTTTGGAACATTTGGAGCATTAGACGGAGCTTTATTTAATGATGAAGTTGATTTTGAACATGAATGGCTTGATGATGCTAGGAGATATTATGGTAATATCGTTGGAAAATATGGACCACAAGTTCAAATGTTATTAAAAAAAGCTAGTAGTTTAGAAATTGCCACAATTTGTCCGCTTCATGGACCTGTATGGCGTAATAATATTGATTACATAGTTAGCAAATATGATTGTTGGTCTAAATATGAACCAGAAGAAAAAGGTGTTGTTTTAGCTTATGGTTCGATCTATGGTAATACTGAAAATGTAATGGAAATAATTGCTTCAAAATTGAAGCAAGCCGGGGTAAAAAATGTTAGAATGTATGACGTATCTAAAGTCCATGTTTCTAATTTAATTAGTGAAGTGTTCCATTATAGTCATTTGATTTTAGCAGCGCCAACATATAATAGTGGAATTTTTCCACCAATGGAAAACTTCCTTAGTGATATGATTGCTTTATCATTAAAGAAAAGAAGTGTAGCGTTATTAGAAAATGGAACATGGGGAGCATTATGCGCAAAACACATGCGTACTAAATTAGAGACGATGAAGGATATGGAAATCATCAACGAACCAATCACAATTAAGTCAACTTTGAAAACTGAGCAAGTGGATGATATTGATAATTTAGTTACTACAATAGTTGCTTCAATTGGATAATAGAAAGCCGGTGATCATTATGATCAGGCTTTTTTATTATGAGATAAAAAGGCACGTGCTATTGAAATGGTTATGATTTTAAACATGGGCTAATAATTGTTCAATTCGTTCTCCTTGACAAAAACGTCTTTTTAATTCTTGTGTGCATTTTTTATATCGGTCAAAAGTACAGAGGGTTTGGGGAACATGGCTATATACTTTCCAATATCCAATATATTTATAATCAGCACCGTTGATAAACCCTTTAACATCAGTCAAAGGGTACCCCAAAAACAAACCGATTTCATGAGGAAATTCACTACTATTCATTCTAATCTTTAGCCAATTTATTAGACTGTCGATATCTTGATAAGGGTAATGATAATTATTTAGAACAGCTCTAAATTTATGGTTATTAAAAAGGTTATTTAATTTTTCTTTTTGATAAACATAAATCATTTTTGAATTATTATTTTCATGAATAATCGAAATGTATATTCCTCTTTGATTGCATAGTTGGTGTAATAATTTAAACACTCTTCTAATTCATTGAACTCATTGCTAATATTAAAAATATTTCCAGCTTTCATTTTTAATAAAGTAGGACTACAAAAAGTAACAAGTTTAGATTCAAATAATAATGCAGTTGATGGCATATAATCACTCCTTTTACGTGGTTAGCAATGACTAACTATATAAAAGATATCATAAATATAAGGTGATTTCAATTGTTTTTGTAAGAAGCTTGTTAATGGAGTTAAAATTATTATTAAGTTTAAATAATTAAAATTATAAGATTAAATTTCTTTATTTGAAAATAAATATTGACTCATTAATTTGACGGAGAATACACCTAAGTATATACTAAGAGTGGATTAAAAATTAACTTAAGGAGAAAATTAAGATGATATATACAGTAACGTTAAACCCAGCAATTGATTATGTAATTAAAGTAGATAATTTTGAAACCGGAATTGTCAATAGAACAAAACAAGAAAACATGTTTTTTGGTGGTAAAGGAATTAATGTTTCTAACGTTTTAAAAACTTTAGGTGAAAAAAGTACGGCGTTAGGATTTATCGCAGGATTTACTGGCAAAGCAATCAAAGAGGGATTAGAAGCTAAAGGATTAAAAACTGATTTTGTTGAAGTTGCCGGATTATCAAGAATCAACGTGAAGATGAAATCTGATAATGAAACTGAAATTAATGGGATGGGACCACAAATTAAAGACGCACAAGTTCAAGCATTATTAGGTAAGTTAGATAATTTAAAAGATGGTGATATTCTAGTTTTATCTGGAAGTATTCCAGGCAGTATGCCGGATGATATATATGAAAAAATTATGGAATATGTAAAATCAAAAAATGTTTTGATCGTAGTCGATGCAACTAATAACTTATTGATGAACTGTCTAAAGCATCATCCATTTTTGATTAAGCCAAATAATCATGAATTAGCTGAAATTTTTAATGTTGAAATTAAAAATAAAGAAGATGTCGTTGTTTATGCTAAGAAATTACAAACAATGGGAGCTAAAAATGTGTTAGTTTCGATGGCTGGAGATGGAGCAGTATTAGTCGATCAAAATAATGATGTACATATAACATCTGCTCCTAAAGGTGAGGTTAAAAATTCAGTTGGAGCGGGTGATAGTATGGTCGCTGGATTTATTTACGGTTATATTAAGACAAATGATTTCAAAACGGCTTTAAAACAGGCTACAGCTACTGGTAGTGCAACTGCATTCAGTGAAGATTTGGCATCAAAAGAAAAAATAGATGAATTATTAAAAACAATAAGTGAGGATGAATAATGAAAATTACAGATTTATTATGTCTGCAGGGAATTGATATGAATGGGGAAGTTGCTAATAAAGAAGAAGCGATCGATCACTTAGTTGATTTAATGGTGGGTACTGGAAATATTAGTGATAAACTAGCCTTTAAAAAAGGTATTTTAGCTCGCGAAGCTCAAAGTACAACGGGAATTGGAGAAGGAATTGCAATCCCGCATGCCCAAGTAGCAGCAGTAAAAAAACCTGGACTAGCAGTAATGATAGTTAAAGATGGTGTGGATTATCAATCATTAGATAGTCAACCAGCACGGTTGTTTTTTATGATTGCAGCACCAGTTGATGGTGGTAACATTCATTTGGAAACATTAGCAAGATTATCCGGGATGTTAATGGATAATGATTTTAAAGAAAATTTAATTAATGCTAGTGATGCAGTGGAATTTTTAAGATTAATTGATGATAAAGAAAATGAAATAGTGAAAGTAAAAGAAGAAACTGACGGTACTAATTATGAAGTTTTAGCAGTTACCGCATGTCCTACTGGAATTGCTCATACTTTTATGGCAGCAGAAAGTTTAGAAGCAAAAGCTAAAGAAATGAACATATTATTTAAAGTAGAGACAAATGGGGCAACAGGGCCTAAAAATGTTCTTACGGCTGAAGAAATCAGTAAGGCACGATGTATTATTGTGGCAGCAGATAAACAAGTGGAGATGTCACGTTTTGATGGTCGGCCTGTAATTATAACTAAAGTAGCTGATGGAATTAATAAAGCAGAGGAGTTATTGTCGCAAGCAATAAATGGTAATGTAGAAATTTATCATCATCAAGGAGATAAAGTGGTTAGTAGTTCTGCCAATGAGGGAATTTGGCGAAAATTATATACCCAATTGACAGATGCTTTAAGTAAAATATTGCCAATCATTATTGGATCGGGAGCATTGATTTCAATTGCTTCATTAGCAGCAAGTTATAATTTATTTGGAATCAAACAAATTTATGATAGTATTTGGCTAAGTAACAGTTATATTCTGGGGATAACCGTTAATGGGATGATCGTTGCTTTATTTGCTGGCTTTATTGGTCAGGCAATTGCAAGTCAGCAGGGATTTGCAGTAGCTCTTGCTGGCGGGGCTGCAATGTTATTAAATAATATGTATCTACAAAATATGCCTAGTCCTGGTATTTTAGGTGCAATCATAGCGGGCTTTATTGGTGGATATGTTGTAATTTTATTACAAAAAATTTGTCGTAAATTGCCAGAATGTTTAGATGGTATAAAGCCAACAGTAATTTATCCGATTTTTGGGGTCATGATTACGGGTGTTTTATCATATTTGATTAGTCCTTATGTTGGAAGTCTAAATCAGACTATTAGTGTATTTATTGGTAGTATGGATATTGTTTATAAACTAATTTTAGGAGTTATTGTTGGGGGAATGATGTCTGTTGACATGGGTGGCCCAGTTAATAAAATTGCTTATCTTTTTGGAATAGCTCAAATTGTTGAAGGTAACTTTGATGTTATGGCTGCTGTAATGGCCGGCGGAATGGTACCGCCATTAGCAATTGCAATTAGTACAACTTTCTTTAGAAATAAATTTACATTAACTGAACGTAAACTAGGTTGTCAAAATTACTTAAAAGGCTTAATGTTTATTTCTGAAGGGACAATTCCTTTTGTTCAAAAAGACCCCCGCTTAGTAACATTAGCTTGCATTGTTGCTTCAGCAGTAGCTGGTGGTTTTTCAATGCTTTATAATTGTGGAATTAGAATTCCTCATGGTGGAATCTTTGTATTACCATTAATAGCGCATCCTTTTAGATATATTGTTGCTTTATTAGCAGGAAGTCTTTGTGGAGCTGTTATTTATGGATTCTTTAAAGAAATTGGAGAAGAATGATATGAAATATATATTTTTTGATATCGATGGAACTTTGACGGATAATACAACTGGAAAAATTGTTCCAAGTGCCCAAGAAGCCCTAGATAAATTACAAGAAAATGGTAATTTTGTAGCTATTGCAACGGGACGCGCTTATTATAAAGCTAAAAGCTTTCTTAAAGAAGTTGGTTTAAATAATATGTTTTGTAATGGTGGTAATGGTCTTGTCATAAATCATCAGTTAGTAAAAAATGCACCATTGGATCGGCAAAAAGCATTGGCTGTTATTGATGAAGCAGAAAATTTAGGCTATGGAATCCTAATAGCTCCATTTGATAGTATTGATGTATACAGTAAAAATACGTTATTTTTAAAACAAGCAGGTTATCGAAAAGAACCAACACGTTATACAATTGATAGTGAAATAAATTATCATAATTTAGAAAATATTTATAAAATTTATATTTCTATTCCAGCTAGTGAAGAAACACGATTAACATTAAAAGATACGTTAGGTTCATTACGTTTTGAACAAGAATATTTAATGTTTCAGCCAGATGATAAAAAGCAGGGAATAGTTGATATGATTGCGATGATAAAAGGAAATATTGATGATGTTGTAGTATTTGGAGATGATTATAATGATCTTGTTATGTTTGATGAACGTTTCTATCGAATTGCGATGGGTAATGCCTGTGATGAATTAAAAGCTAAAGCGGATTATATAACTGATCGCAATACTAGTGATGGAATTTATAATGCTTGTAGGGTGCATGGTTGGATCAAATAATCGAAGGATAAAATTTCTAATTATTTGTTTTAGATTAGTTCACATTTAATTCATAGAGTGATGCTAGGATAATAGTGTCGAAAGACAAACCATAATAATATGTAAAATATATTAATCCCCTCATATATGTTTTACAACCTGAATGATGGATGATTCCCTCTCCCAAAAACTCATCCATCCTATAAGGAGTCTCCCCTGGCTCCTTTTTTACTGTATAAAAACAGTATAGCATTTTTTCATATCTTTTTATAAAGTTTCCAAATGCTGATAAAGCCTTATACATAAAGGTTTATCGGCATTTTGTCTCTGGCAGAATCACCGTGCAACTTAGGTATAACTTCTCATATTTTCACTCTAAAACGTTGTACGCTTCGTTGTAAATTATGCGATTATACTTCGCATTTCTTTATTCGCTCCAGTTTCTGACGCATGAGCATATAGGTCAAGTGTAATAGTAATACTTGAATGTCCCATAATATACTGTAAATTTTTTGGATTCATGTTCTTTTGTGCTAATCTTGTACAAAAGGTATGCCTTAGCGTATGTGGTGTAATATTAGGTAAAGCAACATCATGTTCTTTGTTGTATTTTTTAACAGCGTTTCTTAACACGAACTTATAACTGCTTTCCTGCATAGGATAACCGTTAGGACTAAGGAAAAGGAAATGTCGATACCCGTCAACCTCTTTTAATTTTGCTTTCTGTTTTCGTTTCAGTACCCTCTGAAATGCTTTTTCAGTTTCATCACTCATTGGTACGTTACGAATACCGCTTTTAGTTTTTGGTTCATTGATATAATAACCGTCCTTATCTTTCAATAACTGATGAGTAATACTGATAGCGTGCTGTTCAAAGTCTAAATCCTTTTTAGTCAATCCGCATAATTCAGATACTCTAAGTCCTGTTTTTAAAAGGATTAGTACATCATCATAATACTTACGATAGATCCTGGTATATTGTAATTGACTTATTTAACTGTCAATTATGTATACCTTTTCCTTT
>OAZY01000676.1_pt1 | contig 20010 bp, 15 predicted proteins | sample 1494931 | NCBI WGS metagenome assembly OAZY01 (sample SAMEA2579921, study PRJEB22360) | human gut metagenome | biome: human gut; feature: human-associated habitat; material: faeces | place: Denmark | collected 2008/2010 | reverse complement strand
TATTATGGGCTTATAGCCCTTGATCAAACCACCCGTTAGACGGGTGGTTATGATTGCCTGAAGTGAGATGTATGAACAGAAAATAAAAAATATTCAGAAAGTAGTTTTAATTTTCCGAACTTATGGTATAATTTAAGCGTATACACATCATTATTGAATGTTTAAACTTATGACATTGCAAATTTAAGGAGACGATGCATGAAAAAGAGTAAGGTATTTTTGCTGGCGGCCGTAGGTCTGCTATCTGTGGGTGTTTTAGCAGCTTGTTCGTCATCAAGTAAGACATCTGGGAAGACTTATAATTATGTTTATGGTGGTGATCCTGCAACCCTAGATTATGTTTCTACAAATAAGAAAAATATGACTACAGCTGTTAGTAATGGTGTTGATGGTTTGTTTGATAATGACCAATATGGTAACCTTAAACCATCTGTAGCTGAAAGTTGGTCGGTTTCCCAAGATGGTTTGACCTATACCTATAAGATTCGTAAGGGTGTTAAATGGTACACTTCAGATGGTGAAGAATACGCTGATGTGACAGCCAAGGACTTTGTGACTGGGCTTAAACATGCTGCTGATACAAAATCTGAGGCTATTTACTTGTTGCAAAACTCTGTTAAAGGCTTGAATGACTATGTTTCAGGAGATAATAAAAACTTTGCAGATGTAGGGATTAAGGCTATTGATGATCATACCTTGCAATATACTCTTAGTGAACCAGAGCCTTATTGGAATTCCAAGTTGACTTATTCAGTGACTTGGCCTGTTAACGCAGATTTTTTGAAATCTAAAGGGAAAGACTTTGGTAAATCAACAGATCCAACTTCTATTCTTTATAATGGACCATTCCTTCTTAAATCACTGACAACTAAATCCTCAATTGAGTTTGTTAAGAACGAAAATTATTGGGATAAGGACAATGTCCACTTTGACAATGTTAAGTTAACTTACGATGATGGGACAGACCAAGAATCTTTGGAACGTAATTTTACGGATGGTGTCTACAACCTAGCACGTCTATTCCCAACAAGTTCGAATTATTCTAAAGTTGCCAAACAGTATAAAGATGACATCTACTACACACAACCTGGTGCCGCTGTAGAAGGTGTTGGTATTAACATTGATCGTCAAACTTATGGTCATACTTCTAAAGAAAATGATCAACAAAAGTCATCAACGAAAGCAGCTCTTCTTAACAAAGATTTCCGTCAATCGTTGAGTTTTGCCATTAATCGTACGAATTATGCAGCTCAATTGAATGGTAAAGAGGCAGGAAAAACGGCTGTGCGTAACATCTTTGTCAAACCTGATTTTGTACAGGCAGATGGCAAAAACTTTGGAGCTATGGTGATGGAACAACTTCCAGCCTTTGGTGATGAGTGGGCAGGCGTGAATCTTGCCGATAGTCAAGACGGACTTTACAACCCAGAAAAGGCTAAAGCTGAGTTTGCTAAAGCTAAAGCAGCTCTTCAAGCAGAAGGAGTACAGTTCCCTATTCATTTGGATGTTCCTGTTAATCAGACAAATAAGATTTATGTGAATCAAGTACAATCACTTAAAGAATCTGTTGAATCTGCTCTAGGAAAAGATAATGTTGTACTTGATCTCCACCAAATGTCATCTGATGATTTCTACAATATCACTTATTCTGCGGCAAATGCAGCAGCTGAAGATTGGGATTTATCAGTTGGTGTTGCCTGGGAACCAGACTATCTAGATCCATCTACTTACCTTGATGTCTTGAAGACCACTAATAGCGAGAATACGAAGTCCTTTATGGGATATGATAATCCTAATAGCCCAGCAGCTGAAAAAGTAGGTCTTAAAGAATACGATCAGCTCGTTGACGATGCTTCTAAAGAAACAACCAATTTAACAGCTCGTTATGAAAAATATGCCAAAGCTCAAGCATGGTTGACAGATAGTTCGCTTTATATCCCAACAACTACTTATAATGGGGCTGCAGCCGTGATTTCACGTATCAAACCATTCTCTGGAGCTTATGCTCAAGCAGGTGATAAAGGTTCGACTTACTACTTCAAGTATCTCCAATCTCAAGATAATATTGTTACTAAGAAGCAATATGATTCGGCTTACAAAGATTGGCTGAAAGAAAAAACGAAATCTAACGACAAGGCTCAGAAGGATTTTGAAAAACATATTAAGTAATCTATTCAAAACGACTTCCTATAGGTGGTCGTTTTTTTGATAAAATTTCTCGAACCATCTCTAGATTGTGATATAATAAGAAAGATTGGTACTCGCTTATAAACCTTTATTGTGAAGGTAAAAAAAGGTTGAGTTGCCTGCTGATACTTGAAATCTTAGAGTCGCCTCTTGAGATAGATTCTAATCTAATGAAGTATCCAAAGACTGAAGAATGAAACATAAAAAGGAGACTTATCTTGGCTAAAGATATTCGTGTTCGTTACGCACCAAGTCCAACAGGACTTTTACACATTGGTAATGCCCGTACAGCATTGTTTAATTACCTCTATGCTCGTCATCATGGCGGTACTTTCATTATCCGTATTGAAGATACTGACCGTAAACGTCACGTTGAAGATGGTGAACGTTCTCAACTTGATAACTTGCGTTGGTTGGGAATTGACTGGGATGAAAGTCCAGAGACACATGAAAATTACCGTCAATCAGAGCGTTTGCCACTTTATCAAAAATATATTGATCAGCTCTTGGCAGAAGGTAAGGCTTACAAGTCATATGTGACTGAAGAAGAATTGGCAGCAGAGCGTGAACGTCAAGAAGCTGCTGGTGAAACACCTCGTTATATCAATGAATTTCTTGGCATGACTGAAGAAGAAAAAGCTGCCTACATCGCCGAACGTGAAGCGGCAGGTATCGTTCCAACAGTTCGTTTAGCTGTTAATGAGTCAGGAATTTACAAATGGCATGATATCGTTAAAGGAGATATCGAATTTGAAGGTGGTAATATCGGTGGTGATTGGGTTATTCAGAAGAAAGATGGTTACCCAACTTACAACTTTGCGGTAGTTATTGATGACCACGATATGCAAATTTCACACGTTATCCGTGGAGATGATCACATTGCTAATACACCAAAACAACTCATGGTTTATGAAGCCCTTGGTTGGGAAGCTCCTGAGTTTGGACACATGACCCTTATCATCAATTCTGAAACAGGTAAGAAGTTGTCTAAACGTGATACGAACACCCTTCAATTTATAGAGGATTATCGTAAAAAAGGTTACCTTCCAGAAGCAGTCTTTAACTTCATTGCTCTTCTTGGTTGGAATCCTGGTGGAGAAGACGAAATCTTCTCTCGTGAAGAGCTGATTAAACTCTTTGATGAAAATCGCCTCAGTAAATCTCCAGCAGCCTTCGATCAAAAGAAATTAGATTGGATGAGTAATGACTACATTAAGAATGCAGATTTCGACAAGGTCTTTGCTCTTTGTAAGCCTTTCTTGGAAAAAGCTGGCCGTTTGACAGACAAGGCTGAAAAATTAGTGGAACTCTACAAGCCACAAATGACAGCTGCAGAAGAAATTGTTCCTCTTACGGATCTTTTCTTTGAAGATTTCCCAGAATTAACAGAAGCTGAAAAAGAATTTATGGCTGGTGAAACAGTGCCAACAGTGCTTAAGGCCTTTAAAGCGAAACTTGAAGCAATGTCAGATGATGAATTTATCACTGAGAATATTTTCCCACAAATTAAGGCTGTTCAAAAAGAAACAGGAATTAAAGGGAAAAACCTCTTCATGCCAATCCGTATTGCTGTTTCAGGAGAAATGCACGGTCCAGAATTGCCAGATACTATTTTCTTGCTTGGTCGTGAAAAATCAATTAAACATATTAATCAAGTTCTTGAGACGCTATAAAAACGAACCCAACATCTGTTGGGTTTTATAATGTAGATAAACCGAGCCGTTGAGGAGCCATTTACTAGATTATATATCTAGTTGGCATTAGAGCTTTCTGGAAGAGCTGAAACTTTAATGTAACAATGATATATATAATAATCTATTTATCATTTTCAAAAACGTAAATTAGTTTTATAATAGATAAATAAGAAAACAAGAAGGGAGCGGACGTTATGAGAAGATTTAATTGGTATTTTTACTATGTTATTGGTATGTATCCATAAAAAAGTCAAAAAGTCGGTTAAAGAGCTTTAGTTTTTCTAAGCTCTTTTTAATGTGTGCTTGGGCTGTATAGTAGGGGAAAGGTTCTAAGAGGTAGAGAAACTTTTGAAAGCTCTTAACTTGGGAAATGCGTTTTATATTTTTAGTTTTTTCTAATAGGAGTAACGCTAAATTATATATTTATGTTACAATAAAGTAGGTTGATTTTTGAAAGGAAAGGGGGGAGCATAGAGATGATTGTCCTATTTACAGTTCTACGTCTATTGGCTATTTTAATTGTTAGCCATGACATGTCGGGCCTGCTCAAAACGTGGAAGAGTAAAGTCTATTTTATCATTGGTAGTCTCTTGCTCTCTCTATTTGTAGGAGGCATCACAGGTTCACTTTTAGCACTCTTATTTTGTCATCTATTCTTAAATAAAACATCAAGTCGTGAAAAGAATTCATTTCTTTTCACCTTTTTGCCGTGGGTCTTTGTTGAGGTAACTTCTAAATTACTTCAACTTTACTTCTTCCCATGGATTTTTCAAATTAATTATTTACAAGTAAAAGATACCCCGGTACTTATTGCTCTATCTTATCTTTTGGTGTATCCAATCTTCCATTTGATTGTCAAGGTCTTCTTTATTGACTTCAGTGCTCTTGATATCATGGGGAATAACCACACTTACCAAGTTAGGCAACGTCTGTTGGTTGGGGTGACTTTAGCATATATTATCTTATCTTTAGTTATTTTCTATGCGAGTAATGTCTTTCCTTATATGGGACTCTTTATTTATTTAGCAGGTAGCATTACAGTTGTTTATTCAATTCTCTTTATTTTACTATTTGCTCAGCTCAATATTTATTCTAAGAGGAGAGTAAAGGACCAATTGGCTGAAGAGATGATTAGGCACGAAGAAAGTTTAGAAGAATATAGCCACCGTTTAGAAAAACTCTATAATGATATTTCTCAGGTTAAGAAGGATTATTTGGAAGGGCTTAAGAATATGGAAGATAGTATTCAACGCCGAGATTTACCTGCTTTGAAGCAGGAATATGCGGAGCTTCTAGAAAAATCTGGGAATAGTTTAACGTTGTCAAATTATGAATTGTCACGTTTAATCAATTTGGAAATCACCTCTCTCAAGAGTCTTTTCTCTGCAAAAGTGCTTGAAGCTGAGAACCTAGGAATAAAGGTCAATTTAGAGTTACCAGATGTCATATCATCTACGCAAATTGAGGCTCTAGATTTGGTAGTGATTTCTTCTGTGTTCTTGAATAATGCTATAGAAGCTACAGTGAAATCTGAAGATCCAACGTTAACAATATCTTTCTTTAAAAATCAGGACTACCTTACCTTAGTTATTGACAATACGACGAGGGAGGAACGTATTCCTGTGTCCAGAATATTTGATGAAGGAGTTTCTAGTAAAGGCGAAGGTCGCGGTCTTGGTCTGTCTAAAGTAGCAGAGATACTTAATCACTATCCAAAAGTAAATCTTGAAACTCGGAGTTGTGATTATCATTTCACACAAGTTCTGTCTTTCCGAGATAACTGATAGGACAGAGTGAATTTTTAAGGATAAGATACGGGGAAATAGAAAGGGGAAATAGCACATGCAACTCGCGATTGATGGCCTTATTGCTTTGGTTGTTGTCGTTTCGCATCTAGTGATTTCAGCTAGACTAGCTTATCTAGATGTTTTTAATTATCGTTATATTCCTTATGTAGTAGTGGTAGCTGTTGTTAAGTGGCTAGCAAAAATATTATGGCAAATTGATATTCCAGATGCCATTTATCTCCTAGTTTTTATTTTTCTTGAAAAGCCTCAAGCGTCAAGAGAAGAAAAGTATTTTTGTGCTTTTTTTGCTCCTGTATTCTGGACTTTAGTTACTAGCTTCTTCAGTTTTTACCTTTTTCGCGTTTTCTTTAATAAGCCAATCGACTTAGTTCCAAATAACCTGGGAATTTTAGCTGTAGATAGTGTGGTTCTTCCATTCTTTCTAGGATTGCAAAAAATGTTTGGCTTAGACCGCTTTTTTGAGAAACCCTTTGAAGGGTTGCAAGATAAGTACAAGAGTATGCTTCTGCAAGTAGATATGATTTTAATTATCAGTTATCTTCTTATTCTTTTTAAGCAAGAGATATTCTCGTTACTTTTGAGTCAAACCTATCTTCCAGGCTATCCTCAGATTTATATTTGGGTAGGGCTCCTTATACATATGTATATTTTAGTTCGTTTTGTTTCCTATAGTAAAGATGTCCGTGATAGCGAAATTCTTCGAGAACAAGAGGAGCATTTAAGAAGTTTGGAAGCCTACAATCAAAAAATAGAGGCTGCCTATAAAAGTGTGCGTTCTTTCAAACATGATTATGAGAATGTCTTAATTAGTATGCAGACTAGTATTGATAGTGGAGATTTTAATTTGATTGAACAAACCTATCAGGACATTCTGAAAAAGGCAGGACAAGAACTCATTGAAGAAGATGACGAAAATGCCTCTTGATCATAAATAGGAAATATTATCATGAACTTACAGCTTTGGACTATGGTAACTCTTGAAAATAGTCTTATTCAGATCATTAGTTTTCATATTACCTGGTTTATTTATAAAAAATTAACAGGGAGCTCACTAGCTTATTGGAAAGTACTTCTCTTAAGTCTTTTAGGGATAATAGTATCACTTGGTAAAGGTGATGGCTTCTATTATCAAGTGATTATTTTTCTAGGGTTGGCTCTTAAGGAACGTCGCAAACACCGCCTGACATTATGGGCAAGTCTTTTTTTTGGAGCCTTCTCAGTCATTTTTACAGATTTATTTGCAACCTTTACACCTTTCTATGTTTTCAATAATCTGTTTGTAAATATGACTTTGGGTGAAATCCAAGAAAACTTCTTACTGGAATTACTATCTTATGTGATGATTTATCCCTTCTTCCTTTATATCAATTATCTTTCAAGTTCAGATATTGATAAGGTCAAGGAATTAATTTATTCACGTGGTCGAGAACGTTTATTGATAGCAGTTGATTTGACCTTTGCAGTGTATATTTTTTGCAGTACTTTTCTGATGTCAACTGGTGGTAATGTTGGAAAACCTATTTTCTTTGCTATGGCGGTCTATCTCTTAATGGTGACAACGCTAAACCGCTATTCACATAAATTTGTTAGGGAGCGTAGCCAAGAAGCTGTTGATACTTATGTTTACAACTTAAAAGTGTATAATCAACACATTGAGGCTCTTTTTACAAAAGTAAAACCTACTCAACAAGATTTCGAGAATCTTTTGATAGCTCTTGAGACACCCCTTGCTAAGAATCAGCTATCAGAAGTTTTAGCAGTATATCATGAACATTTGAATCATCTTAGATTGGATGACTTGGATTTAAATGATAAATTAGCTCCTCTGTTTGAAATTCCTTATCCAGAATTAAGGAGTTGGATTGTTAACCAAATTATTCCTTTGGAGCAAAAGGGAATTATGGTTCGGTTAGATGTCAACGTTGTTGATTATCCTAAACATTTAAATATTGCGGTGCTTATTACTGTCTTGGAACGCTGTATTAACCTGGCTGAAAAGCTTTGTGTGGAGGAGCCAGAGACAGATATTGGTTTCCTTATCCAACAGAATGAGGACGGTAATCTCTGCTTTGTTATTGAAAATACCAACCAGGAAGCTACCCCAGAACTTGATGGTAGGTTAGCGATTAGTCGTGATTTAGCGCAGTTTTGCTGGTCAAATGGTATTGGTTTAACCAACAAAAAAGAATTATTTAAAACCTATCAAATTGTTACGGTAGGACTATAAAGATAGAAAGGACGGAAGTAGCTATGCTAGGTAACATCGTGTTCCAAATTTTGATGTTTGTCATTATTTGGGATATCTATCTACGTATTGGTGGTCAAAACACTAATCTCAAAAATCGCGTGCTCTATTTGTTATTCGATGTTGCCTTATGTATTTGGGGACAACTTATTGGACGCTATCTAGGTGTAGTGCCTCCTTTAGTCTCCATTGTGACTTTGACGTTTAGTTACCAACTAAATAAGACGGTTACTTCTGTAGAGCGATTCTTTTTAGGTTTCTATCCAGTGGTACTAGTCGATTTAGCAAGGCGCTTCTTGGCTACTTTCTTTTTTCCACCGATAATTGGCGTAGCGGCGTCAACTTTGAATAATAATATTTGGTGGTCTATGGTACCACTTTCCTTTGTCGTGCTGACAGTCAGAATTGTAGACTTCATTTTGCGTCTTGATTTCACAGATATCTTGAAGGTAGCTACCCAACAAGAGAAGAAAAATCGTCTGGGATTGGTTAACATGCTTCTTTTGATTTATTATTTGGTTATCTTTTTGGTATCAACATTTGATTCTTATTTCCCAGAGTTACACCTTGAAAGTAACTTGCGGCTACCGCTGGTAATGGGTTATCTTTACCTTCTTCTTTTCGTTTTGGGAGCTGTTAACCAGTTTGCTAAGGAAAAGATTGAGCAAGATTTGACCATGAAACAAGCTAACTATCTTGATGATTTGAAACGAGAAAATGCTAGGGTAGAAGGTTTATATAGGGATTTGATGTTTGTTCGTTCAAACTATAATTACCTTCTAAATAACCTGCGAGATATTGAAAGAACTGGAGATATTCGCTCCTACAAAAAAGATTTAGTCGACCTGTATGTGAATAGAGATCAATATAGCTTCTCAACTCAGGTCACAGATTTAGAAAATATTCAGAATCCAAGTATTCACAGCTTGCTTTCATCAAAATATCATGAAGCCCAGATGTATAGGCTTAATATTCATGCAGAAATTCCTGACCCAGTCGTTCACAGCTATCTAACAGACTTAGATTTAGCCGTTATTTTGGGTCACCTCATGGACAATGCTATTGATGGTGCTCGTAAAGTTAATGATGGCTTTATTAGCTTAGCCTATTTTGATGAGGAAGATTGCCAGAGCTTTATTGTTGAAAGTGCGATATCAGATGAACAAGCTCCTCTTTCAATTATGACTTCTCAAAATCTTAACAGTGGTGGTATAGGTGTAAATGCTGTTCAAGATATTTTGGAGCGTTACCCCAACACATCCCTGTCTGTCCGTAGTCAAAATCATAAAATGATGCAAATACTAGAAATGAGACCCTAATATGAATATATATATTTTAGAAGATGATTTAATGCAACAAACACGCATTAGTGATATCATCAGAGAATTGGTTTCAGAGGGCACGTTCTCAGTACGGAAACTAGAAGTTTTTTCGAAACCACATAAATTATTAGCCAGTATTAACGAGAAAGGTAATCATCAGGTCTTTCTTTTAGATATTGATATTGATGGTGAGCGAAAGAAGGGGCTTGAGGTCGCTTCAGAAATTCGTCAACAAGATGCTAATGCGGTTATTATATTTGTAACGACTCACTCGGAATTTGCCCCGATTAGTTTTAAATACAAGGTTTCCGCACTAGATTTTATTGATAAGACTGTTTCTAATGCGGAGTTCAAGCAGCAATTGAAACAAACGCTAACTTTTGTGAATCAAAAAGTTGGAGAGTTGGATGATGGTGACATTTTTGTATTTGAAACGGCTCAGTCTCGGATTCAGGTTCCTATGCGAGATATTTATTATTTTGCAACTGCTGTGACACCTCATAAGGTGATGTTAATTACTAAAACAGAACGCTTAGAGTTTTATGCTAATCTTGGAGATATCACTTCTGCGAATAAAAAGCTCTTTTCGTGTCACCGTTCCTTTTTAGTTAATTTGGATAATATTGCTCGTATTGATAAGACTCAGTTGATGATTTATTTTGAAAATGGTGATTCCTGCCCAGTTTCTCGCCTAAAAATGAAAGCTTTACTGAAGAAATGGTCAGAAGTTAAGGACTATTAATGATGACTATGAAAGCTGTCTTTTAGTCCTAATATTGCTCGCAATTATTTTTGATAGTTAGTTGCTATATATGTATCCATTTTGCTAAAAATACTAAATAGATGTCTTTTAGTGAGTTATTTTTGTAAATTTTTAAAAATAAGTCTAAAAAAATACAGTTCAGGATGAAAAAACGACATTCTATGAAATCGTATAGACAATTAAATTGAAAAGAGTTATTATATAATCAAGATATGTGATTCGGAAATGAGACATCGTCAATCTTATTGAAATCTACATACACTTTATGAAAATAAATAATGTACTTTTATATAACTTTTTCCTAATCCCCATTTTTTATTGGCCGCTCGTCCAATTACATATCTTTTTTATAGACATTAAAAAGCTTGAGAAATCAAGCTATTTTTTTGTTTTTAAAGGAGTTATTGCAGATTAGGATAAAAAATAACATTCTATGAGTGAAATCCGACATTTTAGGAAATAGCGATATGCATTATAGGATTGCATGCTATAATGTAATCAAGGTTAGAGAGCAAGAAGAATGTATGGTTTAAGTTAGTCCCTTAAACATAATAATTTCCCTCATTCATTCTATCTAAAATTGCTGTTGTGTTCTCTACCGATGATGCTGTTGTTCGAAAGGTCTGTACTTTGTACAGGCCTTTCGGCATTTTAAGAAATAATAGTTAAGAACACTTTTGGATCTAGCTAGCTAGTATTTGAGAGTGTTTTTTTATTTTTTAAGAAGTAATTGTGTATAAATGAATAAAACTTGATAAATACATATTTTTTATGCTTAAAGTATAAAAATAAGCAAAAAAATAAAAATAAATATAAAAAAATAACAAATTATGGTTGACAAATGAATAAATATGCAATATAATAAATCTCGTAAGGTTGATAGAGATAGAAACCACAAGAAAATATAAGAAAAGAGAAATATTATGTCAAAAGAGAAAGTTATTCTTGCTTATTCCGGAGGTCTTGACACCTCAGTAGCTATTACTTGGCTAAAAAAAGATTACGATGTTGTCGCTGTTTGTATGGATGTCGGTGAAGGTAAGGATCTTGAATTTATCCATGATAAAGCTCTTACAGTTGGAGCTATAGAATCTTACGTCCTAGATGTTAAAGATGAATTTGCAGAAGATTACGTACTCCCAGCCCTTCAAGCGCATGCTTATTATGAGCAAAAATATCCTTTGGTTTCAGCGCTCAGTCGTCCAATTATTTCTAAAAAATTAGTTGAAATCGCTCATAAGACTGGTGCTACAACCATTGCTCACGGTTGTACTGGTAAAGGTAATGACCAAGTTCGTTTTGAAGTTGCCATTGCAGCTCTTGATCCAAGCCTTAAAGTAGTAGCGCCAGTACGTGATTGGAAATGGTCTCGTGAGGAAGAGATTGAATATGCTAAAGCTAATGGTGTTCCAGTTCCTGCAAATCTCGATAATCCCTATTCAGTGGACCAAAACCTTTGGGGACGTGCTAATGAATGTGGTGTTCTTGAAAATCCTTGGAATCAAGCTCCAGAAGAAGCCTTTGGGATTACAAACTCACCAGAGTCTGCCCCAGACGAAGCTGAATTTGTTGATGTAACCTTTAAGGAAGGTAAACCAGTTGCCCTTAATGGTAAAGAAATGAAATTGGCGGACCTTATCCAAGAAATGAATGTTATCGCTGGTAAACATGGTGTTGGACGTATCGACCACGTTGAGAACCGTCTTGTTGGTATCAAATCACGTGAAATTTACGAGTGCCCAGGTGCCATTGCTCTCTTGACTGCCCATAAGGAGATTGAGGACTTGACTTTGGTACGTGAAGTTTCTCACTTCAAACCAATCCTTGAAAATGAATTGTCAAATCTTATCTATAATGCTTTGTGGTTTAGCCCAGCAACTCAAGCCATCATTGCTTACATCAAAGAAACACAAAAAGTAGTTAATGGTACTGCTAAAGTGAAACTTTACAAAGGTCATGCTCAGGTAGTTGCTCGTAAGTCAGATAATTCACTATATGATGAAAACTTGGCTACTTACACATCTGCGGATAGTTTTGATCAAGATGCTGCTGTTGGATTTATCAAACTCTGGGGACTTCCAACACAGGTAAATTCTCAAGTTAATCATCCATTTGACAAATAATGAAAGACTTCATAAGAAAAGTGGGTTGTTAGAAGGACAATTCTTCATATCAGATAAAAGTGGACAGAGATCCGCATCTGGTACTCTTTTCTTATAACTTATATTACTATCGTTAAGGCGTTCTGAGAGGCGTCACGAGCCTAAATAAGCCACGACAGAGATCGGGTTTTAGGAAAACAAGTGTCCAGAGAGACAACTTAAGCTAGACAAAAAATATCTAGCTTTTTTCATTTGAATTATTGTGGCCTGAGAGGTCATTACTTGTTATAAGCATTAAGAAAGGACAAGAGATTATCCTATCCTTTGGGGAAATCTTTAACATATAACTATGGCAGAAAATCATAAACTGTGGGGCGGTCGGTTCGAAGCTAGTCTTGAAAAATGGGTCGAAGAATTTGGTGCTTCAATTTCCTTTGACCAAAAAATGGCTGAGTTCGATCTTAAAGGTTCCATTGCTCACGTAACCATGCTGGGTGAGACAGGAATTATTACCAAAGAGGAGTCTTTACAAATTAAACAAGGCTTGGAAGAGTTACTTAAGGAGTACAAGGCTGGTAAACTAGAGTTTGATGTTTCCAATGAAGATATTCATATGAATATGGAAAGTCTATTGACGGCTAAGATTGGGCCCGTAGCAGGGAAACTTCATACAGCACGTTCTCGTAACGACCAAGTTGCAACGGATATGCACCTGTATCTTAAAGCCAAGCTCTTTGAAGTTATTGAGAAACTTGATAACTTACGAAATACTCTAGTGAATCTAGCAGATAAACATATCTATACGATTATGCCTGGCTATACTCACTTACAACATGCACAACCAATTTCTTTCGGTCATCACTTGATGGCTTATTACAACATGTTTACACGTGATGCTGAACGTTTTGAATTTAATGTCAAACATACAGATGTATCGCCTCTTGGTGCCGCAGCTTTGGCAGGTACAACTTTCCCTATTGATCGGAAGATGACATCTGACTTAATGGGATTTGCAAAACCATATAGTAATTCTCTAGATGCCGTCTCTGACCGTGATTTCATTTTAGAATTCTTATCAAATTCAAGTATTCTCATGATGCATATGACACGTATTTGTGAAGAAATCATTAGCTGGTGTTCTAATGAATTCAAGTTTGTCACTCTTTCAGATACGTTCTCTACAGGCTCTTCCATTATGCCTCAAAAGAAAAATCCAGACATGGCAGAGCTTATCCGTGGGAAATCAGGTCGTGTTTACGGTAATCTGATTGGGTTATTGACTGTGATGAAGTCACTACCTTTAGCCTATAATAAGGACTTGCAAGAGGATAAGGAAGGTATGTTTGATACAGTAGAAACGATTACTGTAGCCATTGATATTCTCGCAGGTATGCTCAATACTATGACTGTTAACGATAAGCATATGGCAGAGTCAACAGAAAAAGACTTTTCAAATGCTACTGAGTTGGCTGATTATCTTGCGGCTAAAGGTCTTCCATTCCGTGAGGCGCATGAGATTGTAGGGAAACTTGTTCTTGAGTGTACTAAAGCTGGACACTATCTCCAAGATGTTCCTCTTGAACGTTATCAAGAAGTCTCAGATTTAATTGAAGAAGATATCTATGAAACACTCAAGTCTCATACCGCTGTTGAGCGTCGTCATTCTCTTGGTGGAACAGGTTTCGACCAAGTTAAATGGCAAATCAAAGAAGCTCAGCTAAATCTTAAAAAATAAGTCTCTAAGGCCCAAACTATAAGGTTTTGGGCTTTTTTGCTATTTATGGTATAATAGTACTAATTTTGAGTTTGGAGTCGTATTTTGAAAAAATCTTATCGTATTAAGAAAGAGAAAGACTTTAAAGCATTATTTGATGCAGGGCACAGTGTTGCCAATCGAAAATTTGTTGTCTACTGTCTGAATCGTGATTTACTCCATTATCGCGTAGGTTTGTCAGTTAGCAAGCGTCTTGGTAATGCAGTTACCCGAAATCGGGTAAAACGTCGTCTACGACATGCACTAATGGATATGTCATCTCAATTAGCACATCAAGATTTTGTCGTTATTGCTCGTAAAGGTGTCGAGGACTTAAGCTACCAAGAAATTTACAGCAATCTCGTTCATGTCTTAAAAATAGCAAAGTTATATAAGGACTAGAAAATTATCTTTCACCGTCATGGTACGATTCATCAGGACAAATTTTTGTTGATGCTATCATCCTAGTAGACGGAGATAAGACAATTCTTTGTCATGTAAAAGGAGTTTTTAGTGAAAAGAAAACTTAATTTATTTGTTTTAGGAGCAGGAGCTCTCTTGGTTTTATCAGCTTGTGGACGCAGTGATGTCACAAGCCAGTCTACAGGATTTTGGGAACGCGTCATTCTAATGTTTGGTAAGGCTGTTCAAGGACTTTCAATTGGCGGATCTATTGGACTAGGGATTATTATCTTTACGATTTTGATTCGTGCGGTTATGATTCCATTGTATAATCGCCAAATTAAGTCAAGTCGTGAATTGCAAGAACTACAGCCAGAGTTACGACGATTGCAGGGTGAGTATCCAGGAAGTGAAAATCGTGAAGCTCTTGCTAATGCACAGCAAGAACTCTACAAAGAGCATGGTGTTAATCCCTATGCCAGCTTCGTTCCTCTCCTGATTCAGTTTCCTATTTTGATGGCTCTTTACGGTGCACTTACACGTGTACCTGAGTTACGAGAAGGAACCTTCCTCTGGGTAGACCTTGGTCAGAAAGACCCCTACTTTATTCTTCCGATTTTGGCAGCTGCATTCACCTTCCTTTCAACTTGGTTGACGAATAAAGCAGCTAAAGAACGTAGTTCGATGTTACTTGTTATGAATATCTTGCTTCCAGTCTTTATTTTCTGGTTTGGAACGCAGATTTCTTCAGGGGTAGCACTTTATTGGGCAGTCTCAAATGCCTTCCAAGTTGTTCAGATTTTGGTTTTCAATAATCCATTTAAAATTATTGCTGAACGTAATCGTTTGGAAGCGGAAGATAAAGAACGTAAAGCTAAGATTCGTCGTGCCAAGAAAAAGGCGCACAAACGTAAGTAAGGAGGCTTTTTATGGTTGTCTATTCTGGACGAACAGTTGAACAAGCTATTGAAAAAGGTTTGAAAGTTCTTAAGTTACCTCGTATGAAGGCCCACATCAAGGTGATTTCTCGTGAGAAAAAAGGCTTTCTAGGATTTGGAAAGAAACCTGCTCGAGTTAGCATTGAACCAATAAATGAACAATCAGCGTATGAAGCAGACCAAGATAATACCGTAAAAGATTTTGCCGATAGTGTCAATTATCAAAATAAGGCTATCACAAGCCCGACAGAAGAAACCAATACTTTCAGTAAAGTGACAAGGCTTGCCGATCTTGTGGATAGCAAGGAAATGGAAGAGGAAATTGAGGAGGAAGCAACTCCTGTAGAGATCTTTGATGAAAAGCCATCGGAGAAAAAACAGGAGCCATCTAAGGCAACAGTTATTCCTCTAGCTATTAAGCGCCAGTCATTAGAAGAAAGTGTATCGGATTCAGTGGTATCCTCTCTAGAATCTGAACAGGAATCGGTTACTCAAATTCAAGCTACAGAAACTTCAGAAGATGATTTCAGCTCTTTTGTAACATCTGAGTTTAGTTCAGAAGAAACTTCTGAAAACAATTTAGAGGATGTTCAAGTGGCTGCGGACGACGTTTTATCTTATCTTGAAAAAATCATCTATGAAATGGATGTTGATGCTAGTTTAGAGGTCAGTCACAATCGTCGTAATATCATTATTCAGATTGAGACGGACCAACCTGGTCGTGTTATAGGTTATCACGGTAAAGTCCTTAAATCATTGCAACTTTTGGCACAAAATTATTTGCATGACCATCATTCTAAACGATTTAGTGTTGTTCTTAATGTTCGAGACTATTTGGAGCAACGTACGGAGACTTTGATTGATTTAGCTGAAAAAACAGCAGCTAAAGTAAAAGAAACAGGTCGAGAGTATGTGATGGATCCGATGACGAATAGTGAACGAAAAATTATCCACAAGGCTATATCTCAAATTGAAGGTGTTGAAAGTCACTCAGAAGGTGACGATCCCAATCGATACGTGGTTGTAACAAAAGTATAATTAGAATAGTATGTATTACTGATAGAAGCTAGTCTGGTTTAAAGGCTAGCTTTTTTTGACAAACCAAAGTATACAGTGTATACTTTAGTTAAAAAGTAGTCAGAGTCTACTTAATTGTAAATAGGAGTCGAAAATGAAACGTAATACTGCTGAATTGAAGGAGAAGCTAATTAAAACCGGAATTGAGGAAATAAGGATAAAGGGGATTGACCAATTATCTATGCGTACAATTGCCCAAAAATGTGGCGTTACTCATGGAGCTCCCTATAAGCACTTTGACAATAAAGATACCTATATGAAAGTTGTTTTGGAGCACTTATCGGAGATCTTTTTGAAAAATATGATTCAAGGGATTGCATCTTCTCTCGACGCAAGAAATCGACTGGTATTAATGGGTTGTAACTTTGTAAGATTTGCTCAACAAGAAACGAATATCTTTGAGGCCTTGTTTATCAAGTTTCCCTTTAACTATATGGAATTTTCTCAAGAAAGTATTTCTGTCAATTCCCACTTACCAGGATTTGAATATTTTAAAAATACAGCTCTGGAATTAAAGAACAAGGAGAAACTTTCAGGTAGTGATGCAGAAGTTTTGATGCATTTTTGGAGTTTTATCACTGGTTTGGCTATGCTAGCAAGAAGTCCCATTGCTGATAATTTTAAAGAGACTACTGTTCAAGAAACTGTAAAAACTATGCTTGATATTTATATTAAAGGAGCTAAGCAATGAAGATATTAATGATTTATGCACATCCAAACGACAAGAGCTACAATGCCTCTATTCTAGAGACTGTTAAAGAAAATTTATCGCCTAAACATGAGTTAAGGATTTTAGATTTGTATAAAGAGCAGTTTGACCCTGTTTTACGTTTTGATGCTACACATAGGAGAAGAGACCTGGCGAATGATGTAGCTATGAAACACTATCGAGACTTGTTAGTTTGGGCAGATCAGTTAATCTTTATTTTTCCAACTTGGTGGAGTGGGATGCCAGCTATCTTAAAAGGATTTATTGAACGTGTATTTGTTGCTGGTTTTGCTTATGATAATACCCCACGTGGTTTGAAAGGTAGGCTTGCTGGCAAGGCCTGGATTATCACTACACACAATACACCGAGGATTTTCCTTCCTTTTGCACAAGACTACTCCAAAGTTTTGAAATTTCAAATCCTAAAACCTTGTGGTTTTAAAGCAGTTAAAGTCACTCAGATTACACGTGTTGAGTATATGACGGACCATGAGCGAAAGGAACAACTCCAAAAAATCGCAAAATTGACTCAAAATCTTTAAATGAATGAAGTAATGGCATCATCGAGACTTTTAGCACCGGTAGAAATGACTAGGTAGCTCTTTTAAGTTCTAGTGTTTGTCTTTTACGATATGATGAAATTATTGTCTAAAGTATTTCTTGACAAGAACACGCTATTGCTATAAAATAGTATGGTATGTTTAGTATCTGATCAAAAATAGCCGGCTAAACGAATACGAAAATCTATCAGGAGGTATTCAACGTGAAACGTACTTATCAACCAAGTAAAATCCGTCGTCAACGTAAACACGGATTCCGTCACCGTATGTCAACTAAAAACGGACGTCGTGTTCTTGCAGCTCGTCGTCGTAAAGGACGTAAAGTTCTTTCAGCTTAAGACATTATTGAAAGCAACAGTGCTCGAGACTGTTGCTTTTTGTTTACCTAAAGCTTAGATATTTTTGATTTTAGAATAGCTGTTTTGAGAAATTGAAGCTGACAATTCCTATAAATTTTGGTAAACTAAAGCGGTTGTGGATAATGATCATTCACTAAAAAATACTTAGGACTGTTTTTCCTAACGTAAGGAGTATAAATGACTGATTTTCCTATTAAATATCGTCTTATAAAGAAAGAAAAACACACAGGAGCACGTCTAGGGGAAATTATCACCCCTCATGGAACTTTTCCAACGCCGATGTTTATGCCTGTAGGTACTCAGGCTACAGTAAAAACGCAATCTCCTGAAGAATTAAAACAGATGGGTTCAGGAATTATTTTAGCAAATACCTATCATTTATGGCTCAGACCTGGTGATGAGCTGGTTGCTAAAGCTGGTGGACTCCATAAATTTATGAATTGGGACCAAGCTATTCTTACAGATAGTGGTGGTTTCCAAGTTTATTCACTAGCAGAAAAACGAAACATTTCAGAAGAAGGGGTGACATTTAAAAATCACCTTAATGGAAGTAAGATGTTCCTATCTCCTGAGAAGGCCATCTCTATTCAAAATAATCTGGGCTCAGATATTATGATGAGCTTTGATGAATGTCCTCAATTTTACCAACCATACGATTATGTTAAAAAATCAATTGAACGTACAAGTCGTTGGGCGGAGCGTGGACTAAAGGCGCATCGCCGTCCATATGATCAAGGGCTCTTTGGTATTGTACAAGGAGCTGGTTTCGAAGACCTTCGAAGACAATCTGCGCATGATTTGGTTTCCATGGATTTTCCAGGGTACTCTATTGGTGGTCTTGCAGTAGGAGAAACTCATGAAGAGATGAATGCAGTTCTAGATTTTACTGTACCTTTACTTCCTGAGAATAAACCACGTTATCTCATGGGAGTAGGTGCACCAGATAGTTTGATTGATGGTGTAATCCGTGGTGTTGATATGTATGATTGTGTTCTTCCTACAAGAATCGCTCGAAACGGAACTTGTATGACTAGTCAAGGACGTCTTGTAGTTAAAAATGCGGCATACGCAGAAGATTTTAACCCTATAGATCCTGAGTGTGATTGTTACACATGTAAGAACTATACACGTGCTTATGTGAGACACCTACTGAAGGCAGATGAGACATTTGGAATTCGTTTGACAAGTTATCATAATCTCTACTTCTTGGTGAATTTGATGGCGAAAGTACGTCAAGCTATTATTGATGACAATTTACTTGAGTTTCGTCAAGATTTCATTGAAAAATATGGTTATAATGCAAATAATAGAAATTTTTAAGTTTACTATTTAACAGTACAGCAATGTACTGTTTTCTTATTTAATTTAATAAAAATAAATAAGGAAGCTGCTAAGAAAGGTGTAAACTGAACGTTTTTTTAAATACTCTTTAAAATGATAAAAAGTTATTGACAAGGTAAGCAAGAGATGATAATATGAATAGGCTACATCGAGGATGAAGCTGGGACACGAGGAAGTTTGAAAAAAACTTTTCAAAAAGTGTTGACAAGATATTCTAGATTTGCTAGAATATAGGAGTTGTCTTAAGAGAGACAAAGACCTTTGAGAACTGAATAAGAAACCAAGTGCAGGGTTATGATAGAAGAAATTATAACCTGTCAATTTACAAGAAAAAAACGTCAGAAGACGGAAATGAGTTAACGCTCGAACGATTATTAAAGAATTTAATGAGAGTTTGATCCTGGCTCAGGACGAACGCTGGCGGCGTGCCTAATACATGCAAGTAGAACGCTGAAGAGAGGAGCTTGCTCTTCTTGGAAGAGTTGCGAACGGGTGAGTAACGCGTAGGTAACCTGCCTTGTAGCGGGGGATAACTATTGGAAACGATAGCTAATACCGCATAACAATGGGTGACCCATGTCATTCATTTGAAAGGGGCAACTGCTCCACTACAAGATGGACCTGCGTTGTATTAGCTAGTAGGTGAGGTAACGGCTCACCTAGGCGACGATACATAGCCGACCTGAGAGGGTGATCGGCCACACTGGGACTGAGACACGGCCCAGACTCCTACGGGAGGCAGCAGTAGGG
>OAZY01000664.1_pt1 | contig 20444 bp, 20 predicted proteins | sample 1494931 | NCBI WGS metagenome assembly OAZY01 (sample SAMEA2579921, study PRJEB22360) | human gut metagenome | biome: human gut; feature: human-associated habitat; material: faeces | place: Denmark | collected 2008/2010 | reverse complement strand
GCAGTGGCAGGCCTGCTGTACTTTCTCCCACGCCAGCTGCAGCCGGGAGGCGTTAGCCAACAGACCCGCCTCGCGCGGCAGCTGGTGGTAGTCGGTGGTGCGCAGCGTCAGCGGGCTCTCCAGTACTAACAGGTCGAGCGCTGGCGGAGGGGGACAGGCGATTTGCGTGGCGGCGGTATTATGGTCGAACAGCGTCAGCTGGCGAAACAGGGTGCTGTCGGTAGGCTCCAGCGCGACGCACAGGCGCGCCAGCGTCGGCTCATCCAGTAGATGGCCCAGATGATGGGCGGTGGCGACGGCGGTGGCAGCGATATCGGCGGTGCTGCTGGCCATCCCTTTGGCCACCGGGATCGTTGAGTGCAGGGTGATGCGGATCTGCTGGCTCAGCGCTGGGGGGTAGCCCCAGTGGGCCAGCAGCTGGTCGACCATCGCCCGCGACAGCGGCCGCTCGTCTTTTCGCGGTACCCCGGTCTCGACCTCGACGGTGCTGTACCAGTCCACCGGACAGGAGACCAGCTTTTCGCTGCCGAGGATCCAGCCCTGGATAAGTTCTCCGCACGAGGCGGGACATTGTGCAACAGCCACGTTTTCACCTTTCCGCTTACCTTCGCCAGGGCGCATAGTGGCATGGCGACCCGCCGGTTACCATGATTCTCCGCAAGAGGAGGCGCGTCGTTTATGCCGACACCGTCAGCTCGCGCGCCTGCGGCAATGCAAGACGCATGACGTCGCGGGCAATCATTAGCTCTTCATTGGTGTTGATCACCGCCACTTTGACCAGCGCATTATCCGCCTGAATAAAGGTCGCGCTCCGCTGGTTTTTCTCGTCGTCCAGCGCGAGGCCGAGAAAATGCAAATTGCGGCAGATCGTCGCCCGCGCCCGGGCGGAATGCTCGCCTATGCCGCCGGTAAAGATCAGCGCATCCAGGCCTCCCATCTGCATGATATAGCTGCCGATAGTCGCGCGAATGCGTTCGGCAAACAGCGACAGCGCCAGAGCCGCCCTTTCGTTGCCGGCGTCGGCTGCCTGTTCGACGTCGCGGTAATCAGAAGACACGCCGGAGACGCCCAGCAGCCCGGATTCATTATTCAGCAGCTGGCTGAGCTGCAGGGCGGATTTCCCCTCTTTCTCCACCAGCCAGGGAAGAATCGACGGATCGATATCGCCGCTGCGGGTGCCCATCATCACCCCGGACTGGGGAGTAAAGCCCATTGAGGTATTCACCGACTGCCCGCCTTTGATGGCGCAGACGCTACAGCCATTGCCCAGGTGGCAGCTCACTACCCGCAGGGCGCTCAGCGGTACGCCCAGCTTTTCCGCCAGCGCGCTGCTGACATAGTGATGGCTGGTGCCGTGAAAACCGTAGCGGCGAATGCCCAGCTCGGCGTAATAGCGCCAGGGCAGGGGATAGAGCCAGGCCTCCGGCGCCAGGGTCTGGTGAAAGGCGGTATCAAAGACCGCTACCGCCGGTACCGCCGGCAGCCGCTGGCGAAAGAGGCGAATGCCCAGCGCATTGACCGGGTTATGCAGCGGCGCCAGCTCCGCCAGGCGTTCGATCTCCCGCAGGGTGTCGTCGCAGACCAGCGCGGCGTCTTTGAAGCGTTCGCCGCCGTGGGCGACGCGGTGGCCAACGCCGTCTATCTCCTGCAGGCTGCTCAGGATCCCGCGGCCGGTCAGCGCCTCCAGCAGCAGGGTCACTGCCTCATGGTGATCGGCGATGGGCAGCGTCTCCTGCCATTTCTGTGCCGACGTTTTCAGCATGAAGCGGGCCTCGGGCAGGCCAATACGTTCGATCAGCCCCTGGCAGAGCAACGCTCCCTGCGGCATGTTAAGCAGCTGAAATTTCAGGGAGGAGCTGCCGGCGTTGATCGCCATGATTTTATAGGTCATTGATATTCCTCTGCGTTCAGGCAGGCGAGCAGGTCATCAAGCCCGTCGCCGGTTAACGCGCTGGTGATAAAGATATGTTCGGCGCCTGCTGCCTCGAGCCATGCCCGGACCTGTTGCAGACGGGGCGGGGCGGCTAAATCGGCTTTGGTGATCACCCCGATGACCGGGCGGTTCATCGGAGCGGTAAGCCCCGGAGAAAAGGGTGACCAGGGCGCATCGGCATTCAGTACCAGCGCGATGACATCGGCCTCGCAGGCGCTGGTGAGCAGTGCGCTGTACAGGCAGCGGTTTTCCAGATATTCCCCCGGGGTGTCGATGGCGGCCGGCGTCCAGACGATGGCCTGCGTTTTTTGATAACGCAGGGTTTCGCCACGCAATACCTGGGTCAGCGAGGTTTTGCCGCACTGACTGGGTCCGATAAGCATCAGGCGCTTCATGGGCTCAGGTCCGGGTGATCGGGCAGGCGGTGAAGCGCATCAGCTCACCAAGGGTGCGTGTGACCTGCCTGAGCGCGTACTCCACCGCGGAGACATCGCCGGTCAACACCACCGCGCCGGTGAAGCGATCGAGAAAGCCGATCTCCACCGCGCCAGACTTGGTGGCGATGTCGCAGGCGATGATTGACGCCTCACTGGGGGTAATGGTGAGAATGCCGATGGCGGAGACCGCGTCCGGCAGGCCCAGCTTTTTGAACAGATCTTTGCCCGGATTGGCGATGAGATGCGCCAGAGTGACCTGTTTACCCGGGACATACTCCTGGATCATGCGTTCGGTAGGGGTTTGCGGTTCCATTATCCCTCCATCAGCTGTTGCCACAGCGCGTCGTGCGGTCGCGGGATCACTGCCCGGTAAACCAGTAATCCTTTCTCGCCTGCGCTGTCGCTGGCCACCGTGACGGCGTTGTCGACATCGGCGATATCGCCCGCCACCACCATGTAACACTTGCCGCCGATACCAAACGCCATATGGATGCGCACCAGGGTGACGTTGGCCGCTTTCACCGCGCGGTCGGCGGCGCTGATGCACGCTGCCACGCTCCAGGTTTCGACGATCCCCGCCGCCTGCCGCTGCTCGACCACGTTGAGTCCGCTGATCGCCGGCAGTACGCTGGGGTGAATGTTGGCCAGCACCAGGCTGTCCACCAGCATCTCCCCGGCGCGCGCCGTGCCGGCGGCGATTGCCTGTTGCACGGCGCCGACGTCGCCGCCGAGCATCAGCAGGAATTTCCCGGGACAAAGGGATCTGCAGAGCAGGAGCTGTACGTTCGCGCTTTTCAGCATGACGTCGCCCAGCTCCATTCCCCTGGCGATACTGGTCAGTTCTAAAATTCCGATAGCCTGGGTCATGATTAACCTCTTACAAGCGTAATGGCCTGCTCCGTGATGGCGGAGACCTGGCCGTCAATACTGGCGTGTACCGGCGCACCGAGGGCGTCGGCAGGGATGTCTGCCAGCAGCTGGCCGCGCGTGACTCGCTCTCCCGGCGCGACGCAGGGGACGGCGCTGATGCCGATATGCTGGCGCAGCGGCAGGGTGACGCAGCCCCCCTCCGGCTCCACCGCCGTCAGCGGCGCCTCCTGATACCAGGGATCAAGTCCCAGTTTGCTGATAAGCCGTTTGACCGGCACCAGGCGGTGCTTCGCCATCTCGTCCGCCGGACGCAGCGGTCCCTCGTAGCGCAGGTTTTTCGCCCTCAGCTCACGTTTCAGCAGACGGTTGATGCGCATGGGGGAAATACCCACCGGGCAGGCGACGCTCTCGCAAACGTTGCACTCCGAGCAGGTCAGGGCGCTGAGCAGCAGCGACGGGGTGGCCGCCTGGCGATAGTTCACCGCCCGCACCAGCAGATGAGGGGAAAGCTCATGGCCGATCAGGTGCCGGGGGCATAAATCTGTGCATAAACGGCACTGTTCACAGACGGTGCGGGCGATGGCGAGCAGGGTGCGCTCATCCTGCCGCCGCCGCTGGATCAACGGATGGTTGCCCGGGAGCACCAGCAGGCCGCCGGTGGTTTTGGTGACCGGTGTCTCGAGGGAGGTCATAAGCGAGCCCATCATCGGCCCACCGTTGATAAACCCCGGTTCGGCAACCGTCGCGCCGCCGGCCAGATCCAGCACCTCGCGCAGCGACATGCCCAGCGGTACGGTCAGCGTCAGCGGGCGGGCGACAGCGCCATTGACGGTCAACGTCCGGCGAGTCACCGGATAGCCCTGCTCCACGGCTCTGGCGATATTGAGTACCGTCTGCACGTTATTGACCACCACGCCGACGCTGACCGGCAGCGCGGCAGGCGGCACGCGGCGCCCCGTCGCCAGCCAGATAGTAAGCACCTCATCCCCGGCCGGATAGACATCGGGCAGAATATGCAGCCGGGCCCATTCCGGGAGTCGCGGGGTTAAGGCCGCAATCGCCGCAGCATATTTCGCCTTCAGGGCAATGATCCCTTCCCGGGCACCGGTGGCGGTCATCGCGTAACCCAGGCCGCGAATCAGCCGGTCAGCCTGCTGCGCCATCAGCTGTTGATCAACCTTCAGCATCGGTTCGCATTCGGCGGCGTTCACCAGCACGGTATCCACCCGGGCCTGCAGTTTGATGTGGGTCGGAAAGCCTGCGCCACCGGCGCCCACCACGCCGGCAGCCCGGACGCGCTCGCGGATCTCCGCCGCGTCCATGTCTGGTAGTGGCACTATCGCTTCACTCATTGCAGGCTCTCCAGCAGTTGCGCGATGGCCGCGCCCTCGGCCGGGCGCGGGTTGGTGCGCAGGGTGGCGTCGGCCAGCGCGGCCGGCACCATGGCGGGAATTCGCGATAAGAAAAGGGGATATTTTTCCTGCAAGGCGCCCTTGAGGGTGGGAATGGCGCACTGCTGTTTCAGTGTTTCCACCGCGGCAATCAGCGCCTGGAGAGCCTCCTGTTCGCCAGCTTCCGGCGGGCAGAACCGGCAGGCCCTGGCCAGGCGCGCATAGCGCTTCGCCGCTCGCGGCTCGCCGGCGTTAAAGCGGATCACCGCGGTCAGCAGCAGCGCGTTGGCCAGGCCATGGGGGAGGTGAAACTGGCCGCCAAGCTGATGGGCGATAGCATGATTGAGCCCAAGGCCAGCCTGGCTAAAGGCCATGCCGGCAAGGGTTGAAGCATTGTGCATTTTGCTGCGGGTCGCAACGCAGTCGCCCTGGCGAACCGCAACGGGCAGGGCGCGAAATACCAGCCTGGCGGCTTTTTCCGCCAGCGCATCGGTAAAATCGGTGGCCTGCGGCGATACCCATGCCTCAAGGGCGTGGGTCAGGACGTCCAGCCCGGTATGGGCTGTGATGGTGGGCGGTACGCTGACCACCAGCGTTGGGTCAAGGATCGCCATGTCGGGACAGAGCGCCTCATGGAACAGCGGATACTTGATCCCTTTTTCCGGGTCGCTGATGACGCAGGCGCTGGTCACTTCCGACCCGGTACCGCTGGTGGTGGGGATCGCTACGCAGGTGTCGACAGGCAGCCCGCCCTGCTGACTGAACCAGACGATCGCCTTGGCGGCGTCCATCGCCGAGCCGCCGCCGAAGCCGATCACCACCTGCGGACGCAGGGTCTGCATCTGCGCTATCCCTTTCGCCACGGTGTGAATGGTCGGATCCGGTGTAATATCGCTGAACACGCTGACGCGGTTGCTGGCGGGCAGCGCGGCGCGCAGCCGCTCGAACAGCGGCGAGCGCGCCAGGAAGCCGTCGCAGACGATCCAGATGTGCTGATGGCTAAAGCGCTGCAGCGCGGCCAGGCTGCCCGGGCCGCTGTAGAGGCGCGTTTGCAGAGAAAAGGTGTGCATGGCGCCCCCGGCTAGCGAATGGAAAAACCGTTGGTCAACACGCAGCGCCGCAGGCGGGCGAACGTCCGCGCGGAGGTGGTGCCTTCTCCGGTTGGCGTGGCGATGGTGAAGGTGGTAAACCCTTCGCCGCCGACGCCGATACCCGCGTAAGACGGACCATTTTTGACAAAAATGGAGGTCTGCAGCGTGCGTGCCGCCAGATTGAGCCGCGAGACATTCTGCGAGTGCATAATGGCGGTGTGGTGCAGACCCTCCTCAACGCGCAGGGCCAGCGCCAGGGCGCTATCAAAATCGGCGACCCGGACGATCGGCAGCACCGGCATCAGCTGCTCGCAGGTCACCCAGGGGTCGTTCGCCTGCACCTCGGCTATCAGCAGGCGAGGAGGGCGGGAAGGGACGGCGAGACCGGCGCCCGCCAGCAGCGCAGCCGGGCTCTTACCAACCAGTTTTTTATTCGCCGCGCCGTCGGGCAGGCAGACGGCGCGCAGGGTATCGGTTTCCTGCGGGCTCAACAGCAGCGCGTCAAAATCCTGCATCTGCTGGATCAGGCGGTCAGCGACGGAGGCGACGACGATCAGGCTTTTTTCGGCGATACAGGGCAGGTTGTAATCGAAGGCGGCGCCGCTGATGATATCTTCGGCGGCTTTGACGAGATCGGCCGTTTCATCAACGATGCACGGCGGATTGCCGGCGCCAGCGCCGATCACTTTTTTACCGCTTTTCATCCCCATCGCCACAATGCCAGGGCCGCCGGTGATAGCCAGAACGGCGATCTGCGGGTGGGCCATCATCTGTTGGGTGGCCTCAAAGGTCGGCTCGGCGACGGTGACCACCAGGTTACGGATCCCGCTGCAGCGGTAGGCGATCTCTTCGATCCTGGCAATAAGCTTTAACGAGACCTTTTTCGCGCCGGGATGAGGGCTGAAATAGACGCTGTTACCCGCCGCCAGCATGCTGATACTGTTATTGATAATGGTTTCTGTTGGGTTGGTGCTGGGCGCCACGGCACCAATGACGCCAAACGGCGAGTACTCAAACAGCACCATCCCGCCATCGCCGGTGAGGGCGCTGGTGGTGAGATCCTCAATGCCCGGTGTGTTCTCAAGGGCAGCTTTATTTTTCAGATACTTATCTTCTTTGTTGCCCATGCCGGTTTCCGTGGCGCTCTCCTCCGCCAGTGTCGCCAGCTCAGGAGCCAGCGTCTCCCGCAGGGCGCTGATAATGGCGCTACGGGTTTTTAGCGGACACTGCTGATAGCGGACAAAAGCCTGATGAGCGGCGTCGATGGCGCTGCCGGCGTCACGGAAAATGCCCTGCTGATCCTGAGAGGCGGTTGCAGGAGCGAGCTTTTCGCTGAGGATGGTGCGGATAAGGGTTTCCAGTTCTGCTGTATTCATTGATGTGTTCTCACGTTAATGGCCGCCATGGCAGCCTGTGCAATAGCCATATCCTGCTCGACGCTGCCGCCGCTAATACCGAGGCCGGCTATCAGCTGGCCATCGCGCCACAGCGGATAACCGCCGCCAAAGGTGACGACTTTTCCCTGCAGATGGCTCTCCAGACCGTACAGCGCAGCGCCTGGCTGTACGGTCGCCGCGAGTTCGTGGGTGGCGGTTTTCATGGCGACGGCGGTCCAGGCTTTTTTCGGCGCCAGCTCGCTGCTGACCAGCAGCGCATCGGGCATTCGCCAGGTCACGGTTTCGGTACCGTGTGCGTCAACGATGCTGACCACCACCGGCACCTGCAGTTGGCGGGCGTGTTCGATAGCCTGACGGGTAAGCTGATGCAGCTCGTGAAAGGAGAGTGCCCCGGCCTGGGCTTTGGGCGCGTCGGGCGAAGGCGACCCGCTGGCGGCCAGGTAGCGGGCCGCGATCTCCGCGACGAGCCGGCGCTGGTGATCGGCATGATCCTCGCTGCGCGCCAGGGCATACAGACAGTCAGATAAGCGGTTCAGATAACGCAGCAGTATCTGACGGAGAGTGACCTCTGCCGCCAGCTCGACCAGCCGGCGTTCCGCCCGACGGGCAACGGTGCGGGCCAGGTGCAGGCGACTGGCGGCTTCGCACCGCCCGGGCAACACAAACTGGTGCAGCGCCGGCACGCAGGCCATCTCGCGATCGATCGTCTGCTCCAGCAGGGCAATCTCTTCGCTGCTGATGTAGCGCTGGCCAGGTGATGGCTGTTCGCTGTCGCTGGCAAGTTCTGCGCTGAACCAGAAAATGTGCTGCTGCAGGGCTTCGAGCAGGGTGCGATGTTTCTCTTCAGCGACGGCGCAGACGCACAGGCTCAGCACCGCGTTCAGTTCATCCAGCGTGCCGTAAGCTTCGACGCGCGGATGCGTCTTGCTAACCCGCTGGCCGGTAAAGAGTGATGTACTGCCGGCATCGCCGGTTCGGGTATAGATAGCCACAGGCGCCCCCTTAGCGTGAAAGTGAGTCAACAATGCCCACGACGGCAAGATCGATGGCTTCATTCGGGCCACTGAAGACGTGGCGTGCGCTCGAGCCGCTGCAGAGCAGCACCAGCTCGCCGACGCCAGCGCCAACCGAATCTACCGCCACTTCATCACCGCTTGTGGCTAGAATCGGATGGTCGTCGTCCGCGCTTACCCGGCGAACCAGCAGCAGTTTTTTGCCGTTCAGTGAGGGGGACTTTTGCGTCGAGACGACGGCGCCGGTCACGCGTGCCAGATGCATAGTTCACTCCTGCTTAATTAATTGAACATGCCGCGCGACGGCCACTTCGCGGGCGAGGGCGGTGATAATGGGGCGGCGGCGCAGCACCAGATAACCTCCGTGGAGGCGGGCTACATCGGCGTAGGTGACCACCGACGCGGCGTGAAGCCTGACGGGCTGGCCAGGCGGGTCGCTGAACGTCAGCGGCAAACGGGCGAGTTTTTTTACCGCCAGCGCGGGGAGCAGGGCGGGAAGCAGCGTTAGCTGTACCCGAACGCCCCAGGCCATCGCCTCATGCAACGCGCAACCGGCGGCCGTCAGCGCGCGCTGGCCGGTAAGCTGCTCCAGCAGCGGTAAATCCACCTGCACGATGCGCAGCGAAGCGTGCTGGCACAGCAGGCTGTGGATATCCGCTTCGCCGAGCTGGGCCACGCTGAGCGTGGCCGTACTCCGGGCGCGACGGCGCAGACGGGCGGCGACCTCTTCGACGATACGCTGCAGCATCGCGTGGTTCATGGCTTCGTCACCAGCGTAGCCCAGGCCTGCGCAGCGTCAGCGCCTGCCGCATTGGCTTCGTCAGTATCGATGTGCATCTCAAGACGCATATCCGGGGCTACGCGGACCGCTACATTGTCGAAGATAAGCCGCCTGTCGCTGCCTTCGATCGCCACCGCGACGCTATCGCCATGGGCGACGCGCAGGATCAGGGCATCGAGCGGGGACATATGAATATGTCGTTGGGCGACGATCGTCCCGCTGCTCAGCTCCAGTTCGGCAAAGGGGCTTATCAGGCGGATCCCTGGCGTGTCCTGCAGATTGCCGGACATGCGCAGCGGCGCGGCGATACCGAGGGTCCGGGCGTCGGTGCGTGAGATTTCCACCTGGCTGGTCTGGCGCAAAGGGCCGAGCAGGCGCACGTTATTTAATCGTCCTTTGGGGCCAACCAGAGTCACCGTCTGCTCTGCGGCATACTGCCCGGGCTGCAGCAGCGCTTTTTTCGGCTGGATGGGCTGAGCGGGAAAGAGCCTGGCGTAGTCAGCCGCCGCTATGGATGAGCTTTGCCGAATCGGGGAAAACGCTGCGGGGTAGTCAGCCGCCGCTAAATGGATATGGCGACTGGAGATACCGATTGGGATGGGACGCTGGCGCATCTCATCCAGCACTTTGTTGACTGTCGAAGCCAGCTGTTGTTTATCCATTACGCGTCACCTCGTTTACCGGCATGCAGGCACTGCGAGCGAGGTTCGCCTTTTTGCCGGGGACAGTGCGGGTCCAGGCACAGGTTGCAGGTCACCTGCTCCGCAGGGCGGGGGAGGGTGTCTGCGGGATCTCTGCGCTCATCCATTACGGTGGCGTTCTCCTCTTCCAGAGCAGCGTCAGGTGCTGGTGAAGGCGCTTCGACGCGGGCTGGCAGCAGGCCTGCGCCGGGCCTGGCGATAACCTTCTGCGCCACCAGCCCCTGCTGCCGGTCGGCGAGTTCGGCCCCGGTCATCACCGCCGCCTGGACAGAGGCCACATCACCGGCGATCTTCACCACCATCCAGCCGGAGCCGTTGGTCTTTTCCAGGGCGAGCAGCGTGATGGCGGCCGCTTTCGCCATGGCGTCGGCGCAGGTGATGGCCAGGGCCAGGCCGCTGACCTCAAGTAATCCCAGTGATTGCTTCACGCAGTGCTCCTTGTTTCAAGGTCAGACGGATTTCGGCAGAATGGCCTCGACATCGCTGTGCGGGCGTGGGATCACATGGCTGGACTTGACCTCGCCGACCACGCTGGCCGCCGCGCTCCCGGCGTCAACGGCGGCTTTCACTGCACCGACGTCTCCGCGGACCATCACGGTAATCAGCCCGGAGCCAATTTTTTCGTAACCAATCAACTGCACGTTGGCGGATTTCACCATTGCATCAGCGGCTTCAATGGCGCCAACCAGGCCTTTCGTTTCAACCAGTCCTAGTGCGTTATTCATACTGTGTTCTCCTGTGGATTAAGCATGGCGATCCCGAAATGGGATCCCTTTGACGAGACGAGCCGCATTGTTGCCAGTGTTTCGCCGGGCCAGCCTGTCCTGGTGATACCTCAGCGAAAACAGCGGAGTTGATGCGGGTAAATTTTTGTAGTGCACGATGAGTCGTTCCCGGTCGCAGGCGATGCCCACCAGCAGCGGCGAACGCTGCGCCGCCTGCCAGGCGTGATGGACAAGATCGCCGCCGGTCCGCGGTTGCAGAACGAAAGGAATGCCTTCCTCTTCAATGCCCAGCAGGACATCGCGCCACTGTTCGCTGCATTCGTCAGTGACGGCAATGACAATGGCGGGGGTGACGAGGCTACTCTCCATGCGTGCCTCCTTTTTGCCAGGAAAGGAGTAATCCGCTGGCGACCGCATTGCGCGGGCCTTCACTGCCGCGGATGTTGCCGCGCCCGGCAACCAGCCGGTAGTGCGCCAGCGCGTCGGTGACCAGCTGGGGGATCTCGAAATCGAGGGACGAGCCGCCCACCAGCACCACGAAGGGAATGTCGCGAATGTTGCCGGTAGGGCTCACCTGACGTAACGCCCGCAGGGCGTTGGTGACAAAGACGCGTGATTTGGCGCTACGGCGAATGGCGCGCACTTTCTCCAGCGGCAGATCGCCGGGCAGGGGAACCAGTTCATCCGGTTTCACCACGCAGACGCGGGCAAATACCGCCGGTGGTAAGGCCGACGGAAAAAACTGGACGCTGCCGTCTTCATGACGCAGATGAAACAGGCTTTCGACTTTCGCCAGCGGGTATTTTTTGATCTCTTCCGCCAGGTAGCGGTCCTCAAGCCCCAGCTCGCGGGCGATGATCATCGTGACCATATCGCCGGCGCCGGCCAGGTGAGTGGCGCTGATCTCTCCTTGCGCATTGATAATGGAGGCGTCGGTCGACCCGGCGCCCAGATCGAGGATCGCCAGCGGGCGCGTGGTGCCGGGAGTGGTGAGCGCCCCGAGAATGGCCGCTTCCGCCTCAGCGCCACCCACCTGAACCGCAATCTGCAGTTTGTGCTCAATTTCACGGGCGATCAGGGCCATCTGCAGGCGATCCGACTTGACCATCGAGGCGATACCCACCGCCTGCTCCAGCGAGAACTCCCCCGCCAGGCCACCGGTCACGCTGACCGGCACCGCCGTATCAACGGCCAGCAGATCCTGAATGCGGATCTCCTGAGCTGGCTTATTGGTAAGCTCAGCCATGGTCTGGCGCACATGCTCAAGCATGCCGCCGATATTGGTGCCCGCTTCTCCCGCGACGTTGTCCAGTTTGCCGCAGCCGTCAACCGCCTTCATGATGGCTTCCGCCCCGGCGGCCACATCAACCTGTACGCTGCGCCCCTGAGCGATGAGCAGCAGATTCCCCGCCGGAATAGTCCGTGCCTTGACGTCGCCGGAGGGGGTTTTCACCACTACGGCCGAACGATTGCCAATCAGCGCCCGCGCCATTGGCACGATATTTTTGGTCTCTTCGGCGTTGAGATCGAAAACGGTGGCAATACCATAGGGGTTGGAGAGCGTTTCGATAATCTTGCCGGGTAAAGCGACCTCGACCGCCGCCAGCATGCCAAGTGGAATACGGTCGATATGCTGAACTTCATCGATCACCGGCAGCGGTTGCTGTAGCCGGTTATTGACCAGCACGCCGTCATCCTGCTGCAAAATAATGCCGGAAATCTGATAGCCCGCTGCCGTCGCCGCATTGACCATCGCAGCGACATCGGCAAAGTCAAAGGCTGAGGAGACCACCAGAATATAGGGGGCGTCCGCAGCGCAGGACAGCAGCGCCTCCGGTGTGATGGTGATGCCGACCCCCAGTCCGACGCCGCCGGGTGTCTTCGGGTTGTGGCCGATCATGGTGGACTCGGTGATGATGGTTTCCGTGATGGTCTCCATCGCCACATCGCCAATGACCGGCGTGGCTTCGTTAATGCGAATAAGCGAGATATCGCTGACCTGAATGCCTGCCGCTTTTGCCGCCTGTGTTAGCGCCTCCTGAATACCGAACACATTACGTAATGTGCCTTTAATACCGGTGGTTTCAGCCAGCGCGCTGTGGCGGATGTTCAGCACACCTGCGTCATCGACCGTCGCCAGGGCGACCTCTGTCGATGAGTTGCCAATATCAATGCCAGCGATATAGCGCATGCTTGCCCCCTGTTAATCGTCGCCTTTCAGTTTCTTACGCTCGACGTACAGCCCGGCCGCTTCCCGAACAAAGGCGGCACAGATCCGGGCCTGGTAGCGATGCTCCAGGTCGTCAGCGATCGCCAGTAGCTCCGCCTGGGTGGAACGGTATGGGCGCAGGGCGTTGTAGATCTCAAGGATCCGGTCGTCGGGAACCGCGGTGAGCTCGGCGGCCCGCTCAAAGTTCATCGCCAGCCGATCGCGTCCGGCATCCTGGGCGATCGCCGCCTGCATCCGCAGCGTTTCCGGGGTAATGCGCATGTCCTGCGCCGTAACGCGATCGCTTAATACGTTCTCCAGCGTCAGGTCATCGAGCGTTTTATTGGTAGCGGTTTTGACCCACTCCGGATGGCGGGTGGCTAACGGGTAGTCGCTGACTTTAGGCTGGCGAGCGGTGTCGTTTGTCGGCGCGGCTGGCGCGGGCGTTGCCCCGTCCTGTAGGCTGTTCATCCGGCTCAGCACGTCGCGTACCATGGATTCAATTGCGTCGGTATTCATCGGGATATCCTTTGTTAAAGCGCCATGCGCAGTTCCTGCGGGTTTTTGCCGGTCACTACGTATTTGGTCTCTTTAATGTGCAAAATGGCCGACTTCGCCTGGTATTTGGGACGAGCCATCTGATCGTTGAGCGTCGGCACTGGCTGCGGCGACTCGCGTTTGGCGTAGCGCGCGGCGTTTTTGCCAATCTGGCGGTAGGTTTCCAGGGTCAGCAGCGGCGCCTGCGGGAAGAGTTCCAGATTGGAAAGCGGCGGCAGGCCCCGCTGGTGGATGACGGTGGTGCCTTTCGACTGAATACCGATCGAGATGCCGGAGCCGCTCAGGCGGTTGCCTTCCACCGCCACGAAGGCGACGTCAGAAGATTTAAAGCAGCGGATCACCCGGGCTTTGATGCCTTCTTCCTCAATGCCGGCGATCACTTCGCGCAGGATATTTTTATGCGGAATGCCGACGATATTGGCGGTTTGCGCCAGGCCAAAGGCGGGCCCGACGGCAATGATGACTTCATCCTGCTGCGTGCCGGGTTTGGCTTCGCCGATTTCCGTCAGGAAGCTGTCGCTGGACACAGGCGCAACAGCGGCCGACGCGACAGAAGCCGCAGTCGCGCTAAAGGAGACCGGCTTATCTGCGCCTGATTTCATCTCCGACAGCACCTCTTCGATAATCTGGCGCAGCAGCGTTTCGTTAATTTCCATTTTTCACCCCTTAGCCAAGTTCATTGGGATCGAGCGCGCCCGGGATATTTTTAATCTCTTCCCAGCGCTCGCCTTGCAGGCGGTAGCCTGTTGCCGGACCGGCATAATCGTTCACGTCATTCACGGCCGAGAGCACCTGGCCCTCGCCGACGATAATGGCGGAGGTGTGCAGGTAGTCGCCGGTGAGCTTGGCTTTCTGAATATTGAGCATGTCCTGGGCGACATCGGGGAAGCCGCCTTTCGCCAGGGCTTTCACCACCTCCAGGCCGTTGCGGTTCTTGTTGATGATCTCCTGGGCAAACTTGATGTCCTCAACGATGTTGCGCTCAGGCATATCTTTTGAACCGTGGGCGTAAGTGGCGGCCTCCACCTCTTCATCCGTAATTGGCGGCAAACCCATGCCGGCAAATACCGCCTGCAGCGCGCGGGCGGCTTTGTTACGAATGGCGATCACGTCCTCTTCACGCACCGGCCGCAGGCCGCCATCGACCTTCAGATCGCGCTGGATCACGTTGTAGTCGTCGAAGTCTTCGGCATCTTCGTTGGAACCGGCGAACATGTTGTCGTAGTTCGGCACCGCCGAGTAACCGGAGGAGATAAAGTCGGTGCCTGGCAGGAACTGCATCAGCAGGCGCGCGGTACGCCGCATATCCGAGTGGGTAAAGGTTTGATCGTTACTGGAGGCGCACTCCAGATCCAGCGCTGAGCAAATCAGGTTTTCCGCCAGTACGGCGCGGATCCCCGACGGCACGGCGGACGGCACGCCGATACAGCTGACGGAGCCATTCTGCAGGCCTTGCACCCCGGCGGCTTTGGTGATGTAGATGCAGCGCGCTTCGAGATACAGCATCGATTTGCCTTCGGCATAACCCATCTGCACTTCAGAGCCGGAGCCGGAGGTAAAGCGCATTTTCAGGCCGCGCGAGGCGTAGGAGGAGGCGAGGAAGCCTTTCGACCATGGGGTGTCATCGCCATCGGTAAACACCGGTTCCGTACCGTAGACCGAAATGGTTTCGGCATAGCAGGTATGGCCCAGCATGCCCAGTTTCAGCTCGGTGGCTTCTTCCAGCGAACACTGGGTGAGGACGCCGGGGCGGCCCACCTGTGAACCGACCAGCAGGGCGATGGCGTTGAACGGCGCGTAGCGCGCCACGGCGACGGTGGTCTCCTGCTCGTCAAAGCCTCGCCATGCGCCTTCAGCGGCGTCGGCGGCAATCTGTACCGGGTTATCTTTGATATTGGTGACATGCGCCTGCTGGGACGGCGTGCGGCGGGCGCGCATTTTTTGCATCGCCATCATCATCTCGACCACGTTCATATGCGACACCACTTCGACGATTTTCGCCGGGGTCATCGCGGTAGTGAGCGGCACGATGTCGCTGCGTTTAACGTTCGGGTCGCAGAGCATATTGGCGAGCTTAACCGAATCCATGGCCATCACTTCTTCGGCACGTGCCAGATTAATGCCGTAGCGCGCGATAAAGTGATCAATCAGGTCGAACTGGTCAACCGGTTTACCGTCGAGTTCGGTCACCGCGCCGTTGACGATGCGGATAGAGGGTTTGGGATCGTTAGGGCTTTCCATCGCGATAAAGCCCTCTTCAATCCACTCCTTAACGAAACCATCCTGATTCACAGGGCGTTTCGCCAGTGCTTCAAATCTTTTCGATCTCATGAATCAGCCTCGCGGATATTAAATGTAGGAGGGGCGATCGTTTTTCGGTTCGGCGCCCAGCGTCCCCAGTACGGTTTTGCCGATCTCCCGGGCGGAGATCACCGCCTGGCGCACCGCCCCTGAGTCGCCGGAAATCACCAGGATGGCTTCGTTGCTGAAGCTGGTGCCGTGGGCCGGTGAGCTGTAAGCCACCACGTCGACGTTGGCTGATTTCAGCGCGGTATCGGCCATCAGCACGCCAACGGACGCCGGCGCGCCGACGATAATCCCGCAGGCGCGGCCCAGCGGAGCGCCGAAGGCTTTTTCAAGGGCGTAGCTGGCGCGCGCGGTATACTGCAGCTCGATATGACCCGCCTCGTTGCCGTAGACATCGCCGAAAGTACGGTCCAGCTCTTTGAGCGCGACCTCAACCCCGCGTTTGACGTCGGAAACATCGTTCCCGCCCAGCACAATCAGTGAGCCATGGCCTGCGCCGCCTTTGGTGTCGCGAGGAAGCTCAATGGGGATTATCGGGGGGTTGGCGGCTTTGCCCGCTTCATCGGCGGCCATAATGTGCGGCCCGGCGCCGGTGCGCGCACCGAGGATGCCGATAGAGCGATAGCGTTTTTCAAGCTTCATGGCTTCCAGCAATGCGGCATCCACGTTGGCGATGACCAGCCCGAGGGTGTCGCCAATGGCGGTCCCGACAAATTCCGTTAAGCTGCAGCTTTTCTCTGCCATAGCCGTCTCTCCTGTGGGATGGGGGGTATCGGGAAGCGCCTGCTGCTCTGGCGTCGCCACACGCGCTATGACTTGCGCCATGATCTGTTCAACCAGCTCATTGCTGCTCATTGGCTATTCCCCTTCGGTAAGATTTTTTCAACATCGGTATGGGGGCGGGGAATGACGTGTACGGCTTTCACCTCGCCCACGTGGCGGGCTGCGGCGGCACCGGCGTCGGTAGCAGCTTTAACTGCCCCCACGTCGCCACGCACGATGACGGTCACCAGGCCTGAACCGATCCTTTCATAGCCCACTAATAAAACATTGGCCGACTTAACCATTGCGTCAGCGGCCTCTATGGCTGCGGTTAAGCCTTTGGTTTCTACCATTCCTAATGCTTCTTGTTGCATAAAGACCTCGCAGGGTATGTTCCAGTGAGGGAACTATATGGCGGGGCGGCGAAAAAGAATGGCTGAGTTGATGGTGTAGAACGAAAAAATAGTGGTTTTTATATAATAATAAATAGCCATTATTTGTTTTATATTGTTGTTTTTATTGGTTTTTATTTTACTTATTAATGTGATTATCTTGCGGATGCTGTTCCGTATTTACATTTTTGGGCGTGATTTTTTAAATTGTTTTTGCTATGCGATATTTTGCGTGGTGTGATATTTGTTGGAAAATAAGCACTGCGCTTTTGCAATTTTTTATTATTGAGTTGGAAATAAAAATATCCCCTGAACGCCCGCCATTGCTGCATGAATTCGCGAGCAAATAGCAAGAAATTGCTCTTCTTCAGCGACTTTACGCCGCCCATTTTCCGCAGGATGCCAACACTTTGCTGCCGCCGGTTTCTATAGTGGGCCTCGCCGTACCCAAGGCGCCAGCGGATGGTTGGCTGGCCTGGACACGAACTTCGTCAAGAGGTGTCACAATGAATGGTTCTTTACGCGCGCAATGTATCGCCGAGTTTTTAGGCACCGGGCTATTTCTGTTTTTTGGTATCTGCTGCCTGAGTGCTCTGAAGCTGGCTGGCGCCAGCCTGGGGCTGTGGGAGATCTGTATTATCTGGGGACTGGGTATTTCTCTGGCGGTGTACCTGACGGCCGGCATTTCGGGGGGGCATCTGAACCCCGCCGTCACCGTCGCCCTGTGGCTGTTTGCCTGCTTCCCGGGCAGAAAAGTGGTGCCCTATATCGTGGCCCAGGTCGCCGGCGCGTTTGGCGGCGCCGTGTTGGCCTGGATACTTTACAGCACCCTGTTTACACAATTTGAAACGGTACATCATATGGTGCGTGGCAGCCTGGAAAGCCTGCAGCTGGCCAGTATCTTCAGTACCTACCCGGCGCCTGAGCTCAGCATCTGGCATGCGGCGCTGGTGGAGGTGGTGATCACCTCGATGTTGATGGGGATGATCATGGCGCTCACCGATGATGGCAATGGCGTACCCAAGGGCCCGCTGGCGCCGCTGTTGATTGGCATTCTGGTAGCGGTGATCGGCGCCTCGACCGGGCCGCTTACCGGTTTTGCGATGAACCCGGCGCGTGATTTTGGCCCGAAATTATTTGCCTGGCTCGCCGGGTGGGGCGACATCGCGATGACTGGCGGAAGGGATATTCCCTATTTTATCGTGCCCATCATCGCGCCATTGCTGGGCGCCTGCCTCGGCGCCGCAATTTATCGTTTTCTCATCGCTAATAATCTTCCCTGTCATACCTGCGTTGAGGAGAAAAATACGCGTTAGCATCCAGTGAAAAATGTATTACTGAAATAGCAAAACTATTTCATGAACCGATATCACGAACCGCTCAAAAAGTCTCCCCGGGGTGGGAGACTTTTGTTATTGTCAATGCACTTTTTTATCGTCGACGGGATCTGATGCTAAAAAAGGGAAATATGAATAATATGTTTTATTTATAACAAAAAATTAACTGAGGGGTTTTATCATGATTTCTGCGAGTACCCTGAACTCAGAACTCATCAATAAAATCGCACAGGATTTTGCGCAAGCCACCAGTCTGGCGGTTGTGGTCGTCAATATTCACGGTGATGAGATTTCTGAACTGTTTAATTTCACGCCGTTTTGCCAACTCATGCGTCAGCACCCGGAGCACAGCGGACGCTGTCGCATGAGCGACCGCTGCGGCGGCCTGGAAGCCTCGAAAAATGACCAGCTGTGTATCTACCGCTGTCACGCGGGGTTAACTGATTTTTCCATCCCGCTGGTGATCGCCGGCCACCTCGTTGGCTTCGTGCTGTGCGGCCAGGTGCGTCTGAGCAATGATATTGAACTGGTTGATATTCTGAACGTGGATGACCGCTGGCAGGACGATCCGGCGCTGGTCCAGGCGTTTCGCGATGTGCCTGAAATGGACTATTCGCGGGTTATCGCTTCGGCGGATCTGCTGAAGCTGATCGTCGAGAATTGCCTGAAAAAACAGCTCAACTTTGTGGTTATTAAAGATAACCCGCCGCAGAACGACCCGGCGCAGGCCAGCCGGGCGGCCTCGCCGCACGATGGCAAAATGAAGAAGGCGCTGCGCTATATCGACGCGCATCTCTCCGATGAGCTGCGTCTGGAGGACGTGGCGGCGCACGTCTATCTCAGCCCGTACTACTTCAGCAAACTGTTTAAAAAGTATCAGGGGATCGGCTTTAACGCCTGGGTCAATCAGCAGCGGATGGCGAGCGCAAAAGAGCTGCTATGCCACAGCGACTGGAGCATTGCCAGCATCGCGCGGAATTTAGGTTTTTCGCAAACCAGCTATTTTTGCAAAGTGTTTCGCCAGACCTATCAGGTAACGCCGCAGGCATTTCGTCAGCAAATTAATGCCGGATCACAAACTGAGTCTTTTTAAATGACAATATTTTGCTATTGCCGATTTTTGATATCCCGGAGTATCTTCATCATTATAAAATGAAAAAAACGACAGTAGAGCAATAAATTGTCATAGCGCAATAAAATAGTGATATTCGAGGGATAAACTACACCAGTTTTTATTTTTGTGATGGGATAGAGTGTCCGTTAATACGAGACTGATGAATATCACAACACCGCTTCACCTCGCTGACGTCATTTTGCAGGCGATGAGGCGGTAAAAGTAAGCTTGAAACATTAACCGCGGATGCATGGCGCATCGGCGAATACAACCGACAGGTTCGACACCAGTTTGGTGTCAGGGAAGGGGGTGTAAATCCCCCGCAGCCCCCGCTGCTGTGATGCTGACGACCCCGCAAAAACCACTGATCGAAAGATTGGGAAGGGCGGGCGAGACCGAGGCTAAGCCAGAAGACCTGCCTGCCGGTAACTGACCAACAACTTCGGTGGGAAGTGGGTGGCTTAGCGGTGCGTGGTCGCAGGACCAGGCATGCGCGCAGCTATACCCCGACCACCTGAACAGGACAGGGTATGGCAACCAGGCGTGCGTTTATTCTTGCGGGTACCGGCAGCGGTTGTGGCAAAACCACCGTTACGCTTGGCCTGCTCAGCTTGCTCCAACAGCGCGGTTTGCGGGTGCAACCCTGTAAAGTGGGGCCAGACTACCTGGACACCGCCTGGCACACCGCCATCAGCGGCATCGCCTCCCGCAATCTCGACAGCTTTATGCTTCCCGCCCCGATACTCAACGCGCTGTTTGCCGAACAACTGCAGCAGGCCGACATCGCGGTTATCGAAGGGGTGATGGGCCTGTATGACGGCTACGGCATCGACCCCAACTACTGCAGCAGCGCGGCGATGGCTAAACAGCTTGGCTGCCCGGTGATTTTGCTGGTGGATGGCAAAGCGGTGTCGACTTCCATCGCCGCCACGGTGATGGGCTTTCAACACTTTGATCCGGCCCTCAACATCGCTGGCGTTATCGTCAATCGGGTTAACAGCGACGCGCACTTCCAGCTGCTGAAAAGCGCCATTGAGCGCTACTGTCAGGTGCCAGTGCTCGGCTATGTGCCGCGCGTGGAAGGCGTGGCGCTGCCCGAACGGCATCTGGGGCTGGTGACCGCCCGCGAGTCGGTGGTCAATCAGCAGGCATGGCGGGATTTTGCCAGCCTGCTGGGGCGCACCCTCGACATAGACCGGCTACTGGCCCTCAGCGAACTGGCCGCCAGGCCGGCCGGCGAGTGGGGGGAACAGCTTGCCGCCGACGCCGGCGAAGGACTGACGCTGGCCCTCGCCGACGATGAGGCCTTCAATTTTTATTACCCCGATAACCTGGCGCTGCTGGCGCGCTGCGGCGTGAAGATGGTGCGCTTTAGCCCGCTGCGCGATCGCCAGCTGCCGGCCTGCCAGATGATCTGGCTCGGCGG
>OAZY01000661.1_pt1 | contig 20644 bp, 10 predicted proteins | sample 1494931 | NCBI WGS metagenome assembly OAZY01 (sample SAMEA2579921, study PRJEB22360) | human gut metagenome | biome: human gut; feature: human-associated habitat; material: faeces | place: Denmark | collected 2008/2010 | reverse complement strand
TGAATTTAATTTTACTATCATATAGATGCTTTTCAATGAAATTTGACTAAGTGGTTAAAAATTATACCTAACATGCAACAAAAAACAACCTAAGCTATTTTTTACTAACTTTATTATCAAACTATTCAACCACTATAAAATACGAAAGCCACATTCTGATAAGGACATTCATTCTTTACCAAAATGTGGCTATTATATTTGCATAAAAAAACGCCCCAAGCAATATTTCTTGGAGCTATTTTATTGATCTTATTCAAATTTAGTATCCCAGTCAGGATCATTATTTGCATCAAAACACATTGCAATTTGTTCTTTAGTATTTCGTCCAAGTGAAAGTTTAGGTAAATTATCTAAATTAAAATAATCACATGCATCCGTTTCATCATTTGGCGTAAACTTTCCACTAATTTCCTTACATAAATAAAATATTTTCGTAATATTAGTCGCAATAACAGGCTTATTATGATGATTCCGATCTTGCACTGCAATAATCTTAATCGGTTCTACTATTCTTCCCGCTTCTTCACGAGCTTCTTTAACGCAATTTTGAGCAGTAGTTTGATCATAATCATTCCAGCCACCAGGCAATGACCACTCCTGTGTCTTTTTTTCACGAACAAGCAATATTCTATTATCTTTAAAAATTGCAGCTCGTGTATCAATTTTGGGAGTTTGATAACCTTCATCACCTAAAAAAAGAGTCTTAAGTTTCTCTTCCGGAATTCCAGTTCTAGCTGACATCATCTCGCCAGCAATACGACGAATTTCTTCGTAACGTTCTCGATCAAAAACATCATGTCCATATCTTAATCCAGCTTGAGCCAAACTTTGTAAGTCCATCGCCCAATTTGCAATTTGATCATTTGTCTTCATTTCTTATTCACCTGAAAAATTTTTATACTTAAAATTAATGACTAGCAATATAGTCTTGTAACTCACCTAGCTTGTCAATTTTAAAAGTAAAAGCTTGCATACCTAATTTTTTTGCTGCATCAGTGTTTGCTTTCAAATCATCAATAAATAAACTTTCTTCTGGCTTTAAAATATACCGAGCAATTAATTTCTCATAAATCCTTCTATCTGGCTTCATTAACTTCTCTTGAGCAGAGAAAACATAACCATCGAAATAATTCCCCATTTCAGAGTTCTTAACAAAATTAGCAAATTGCATCCCTGTGTTAGACAAACCATAGATCTTATAACCATCTTGACGCAATTTTTCCATGTAGTTAAAAACTGGTTCATAGAAATCAACATTTTCTGGCCAAGTTGCCATAATTTGTTTAACCTTGCTTTTTAATTGGTCGGGAACACGATCTATAAATATTTCAGTTGCCTCTTTTTCCGTAATCTTGCCAGCATCAATCTCGCTCCACTCTTTAGATTCAAAAATTGTCTTTCTCAATAAATCGTGGTCTGCTGGACTTAACTCATAATGATTCAAAATTTCATCGGGATTATAATTCATGATGACATTTCCAAAATCAAAGATAATATTTTTAAGCATTAACTTACCTTCTATTTTTAAAATCTATAATTAAAATATGCGCTTTTTAATAAAATCTTGCAAGGAAATGCAAAATTAATTATATAGATCTATAATCTTTTATTTTTTATTACCTTTACTAAGCATAAATATCAAAGTTAATAACCCCGTAATAATATCAATGAGTTTATTAACGGTTTGCGAAGAATTCAATTCGTCAGAACTATCCATAATTGTTGGCTTTATTTGCTTAAACTGCTCTCTTGTTTGACGTAATTTTTCATATTCTTCATCTAGATCTGAACTTTCTTGATTATCGCTTGATTTTTTACTTAATCCAATAGTAAATATCTGAGGTAGAACACTTTCTTTAAAGTATTGTCTTTCACTATTTTCGTTAAAGTCATCAAATACAACCCTATATCCTTGCTCTTTCAATACTTTCAATGGAATTTCAGTACTATATAAATCATTAATTGAATCACCAACGCGCCCAGAAAGTTTTCCGGAAGAAGTAATAGAGTGACCATGATCATCTATATCGATAAAATTAATAATTGCTGTTTGAACAATTTTGCTATTATCTGTCAAATCAGTTTGTTGATCTACATTTTCATGATCTATTGCAGCTTGAGAATCTGATTCATGATCGTGATTTAGATTAATATATAAAGTATCGTCATTATTGTTTATCTTTTCATAGACTACAGTTAAATCTTGTCCTGGATTTGCTGGAGTTACTGTAGCTAAAGTTGCTTGATAGCCGCTTACTTTCGGCACATTTTGATCATTTTTAACTTTACTTGCATCATTAGAGTCCGATTCAAATTGAGGCGTTGGTGCACCTTGAATAGCAGCTCCCGCTTCATCAACTGGAATCAAATGACCATTAGGGTGGTATTGAACTGTAATGGTTTGATCATCTAAAGTTACAGATTTTTGATTAATGACATCTAAATCTGCATGATATCCCTGAACTATGGGAATTTTAACTTCTTGATATCTTTCCTCATCCGCACGCCAAGTTTTATCATAAACACCATTAGGAATTATTTTTTTGACTATATTATTAACTGTAATTGTTCGAAACCAGTTAATTGTTTGAATGACTGTCTTTGGCGGATTCGGGCATCCCTCAAAATTAACAATCAGCTTACTCTTTCTGTGATATAAAGATGGATCAACCCAGTCTACAGGATTATTTATGTTTACAGCTTCAACAGCAGATATAAAAGTGATAATAAAAATTGGACAGTAATCATTTGAACTTCCAAAAAATTGCACATCTCCGTTATGATTAAAGCCATTAGCCACTAGCTTATAACCTTGTTCTTCAAAGTGCTTGATTTTAAATTGAGGATCATAATTAATTGGTGTATTTGCTAAACCCGAAACAGTATCTTCGGTTAATAATTGATTATTAGTAGTTAGATCCACGTACCGGATTTTTGCTTTTTGCATTGTATTAGTTGGTTTCATATTGAGTTTAAAAGTAACTATATATTCTTTATTTAAATCATTAGGTGTTACCTTTTCTCCGCCAACTACTACTCGATCAGGAATATAGCCTGGAAGTGTTGGAGTACCAATTAATTGCATGCTCTTTTCTTTTGGCTGAAAGCCACGATCCTCAATTACTTTGCCACTTTTTTTATTAACGATATAGACACGACTAAAACTTACCCTCGTCACATTATCTTGAGGATTTCGGCTAGCAGCCCCTACATAATGAACAGTTTGCGTAATTGTTTTTAAGAGTTTTTCTTCGGTAAAACCATATCCAGGATGATTTGCATCGACCACCACATGTTCATCTATATTTTCATTCTGATTAAACTTATCATCCATCTTTAACCTCTATATATAAATAAAAAGTATCTTATAGTTTAATTTTAGCACTCACAAAAGAAAAAGGGACTGACTTAAAGTCGGTCTCTTTTCTCTTTAGTGTAGTTTATCTTGCATTTTTTCTCTTCTTAACACCGGCTAAACCAATTAATCCTATTGATAAAGCCACAGAACCAATCACTTCATCATTAATTGATTGTTGAGTGTTACTACTTGTTTGTGGCAATTCTTTACTTGAATTTACTGTTCTATTTTTAGTAGTCTTAGTTGAATCTTTTGAGGATTCAAGAATGTTAGTTTTCTCATTGACTAAAGGACTATTTCTTCTAGCCAAAGGTGAAAAACTTGTCTTATCTAAAACAGCCTTTGGTTTTGATAAATTTTCTTCCTTAATTGATTCACTTTGGTTCTTTGAAGTATCTGCTGTTGTTTGATGAATCAATTTTACAGATTCTGTTGGCTTGACATCACTTGTTTTATCAGGCTTGCTTGATTCATTCGACTTGTCAGACTTATTCGGCACTTCTGGTTTATTAGGTTTAGTTGGTTGACTTGGTTCACTCGGCTTGTCGGGTTTATTTGGTGTTTCCGGTTTAGTCGGTTTACTTGGTTTACTTGGCTTGTCCGGCTTATTTGGTTCACTCGGCTTGTCAGGGTTCTTAGTAGTACCACTATAAATAACTTGGATCTCTTGATCTTTAGTATTTGCATCTACTGTTTTCTCTGGAATAACAGCATAGTTAACATGCTCAAACCCTAATGATGCAGGATCTTTTGAAATTACTTTTTCAAAATAATTACTACCAATTGCTTTCCATGCATGAGTACCATCCTGAGTATCAATAGCACCATCATTATTAATACTATAGCCGACAACACCAGTGACTAAATCTTTCACTGGAAAACGAACAAAGCTTGCACTTTGTACATAGCTAGCTTTGCCATCAGGTGAGCCTTTAACAGGATTTCCTTTATCATCAACATAAGTAATATTTCTAGAAACGCTCTTATTTTCTTGTTTTTCTTTCTTTAAAACATGTCTAAATTTGACATAAAATACTTGTTCTTGATTACCAAATTTAAGATTTCGACCGTTAGTATCATCACTAACTAATTCATAATGTTGATTTTCTAGAGCTTTGATATCATTTGCAGTTGAATATCCAGCATCAGCTCCACTTAATCCAGTTAAATCTTTACTTAAGATATTTTTGTTATTTTCATCTAAATCCTGGAAAACAACAAGAATAGTTTGATCTAACTGTTGTCCTGAAGAAGAATTGCCATTTGCAATATTTTGCGGTTTTAAGTTAGTTGGTTGATTTACAACAGATACATTAAGAGTATACGCTGCAGGGCCTAACAACTCATCACTAGGATCTTCATCATTTTTCACATCAATCCAAGTAGCAAGATTATTCTTCATAAAGTTCATCAGCCCAGGATTATCAATCATAATCCCTTTATATAAAATAGGATAAGCATTATTTAAATCATTATTAAGTACTTCATATTTGTTTGAATCTTGATAAGTTTGTATCTTATCTTGTTCTGGCTTAGTAATATTAGCTGGCTTTGAGACATTAACACCAGATTTAGTAATTTCAGAAACAAAAGAAATTGGTAAAGAATATATTTGGCCTAACTTAGCTCCATTAACAGTAATGTGATATGTACGTGAGAGCATTAATTGATCCCCTGAGTATTTTGACCCATCAGCCCTCATAACTGTGCTATACGCTTTTTCGGAATTATCATTATGGGTAACAGCAATTGAAATATCATTTTCTGGTATTTTATTTATACTAAAACCAACATTTGAATTATCTTGAGCAATTTGATCTAAATTGTTAGTTGACTTTAACTGTGCAAAAGCACTTTCAATCTGTTCCTTAATATCATCGTCGCTTGCATAATTAGAATCAAAGTAAGGATTGTTACTTAAGGTATAAACAGTTACTGTAGCACTATTGCCAAAATTCTTAGAAAAATATACAATTCCATCTAATCCAAGTGCAGATTTATCGTTTACAGTAAATGAGCCATCAGGATAAACAGTCCATACTCTAGAATTTTTGCCAGTACTTCTTCCTTGAATCCAAGTATTTTCTCCAACACGTTGAATAACTGAACCATTACTTTCTTGCGGAATGTATTTAACAGGAACGCTTAGTCCAGAAGTAAGCTTATAAGCACCATCACCAATAACTAAATCATCTTGAGCACTATAACTGGTTGGACCATTCTTTTCATGAGAATAACCGACCGTACTAATAGCACGCTGAATTAAAGAATATTGCTTTAAATCAAGATTAAGAAGTACGGTACCATATTTTTGAATATGGTCATTAAAACTTAACTGGTAAAATTCGTTAGGAATATTTCCTACTGTCGCAATACTCCCTATTGTATCCGTCTTTCCTGCATTGTCTTTAATGGTTACTGGTGTATTTTTCTCTGCTAAACCATCACTATATGTTTTTTGTTGTCCAGATTGTAATGGTAATCCTAAGTCAATATCAATATAATCACCAGGATTAATGTTCTTAGTATTCTTTATTTGTAATCCTAAATTTAACTGAACGTAACCACTATCATGTGGTGTATTTCCGTTATTAGCAATCACATCATGCTGTATAACACTATAGTTTTCTTTTGCAACTGGTTTGGCTTGATTTTGAATAGCAGTTGTATCTTGTGTAGATTCTTCTTTGTTTGCTGCAACAACTTTTCTAGTGTTTTCTATTTGTAGTTCAGCACGTTGGCTGTTTTCTTTATTAGTATTAATTGTGTTTTGTTTACTGCTTGTATTACCATTTGAGGTTTCAGCCGGTACTTGATTTTGTGCATCTACATTCTTAGCAGTTACAACCACATTTTTAATATCACTTGCCGGTGTAGCTGTTAGAGCTTTGTCTGATTTCTGCTCAATAGCAGGATTTTGTTTATTTGTATCATTTTCATTAATACTGTCTGCTCGAGCTGTTTGAGAATTTAGTCCGAAAATTGACATCCCTATAAGAACAGAAGCTGCTCCGACAGTAAACTTGCGAATTGAATAACGAGGACTTATTTCTTTAAGTTCATTAAAACGATTATTATTTCTTGATAACATTATTATTTCGCCTCTTTTTATAAAATTCAAAATATCTATTAATTAGATCTTTTCTTTTTTAATCCAGCTAAACCTATCAAACTTAAATCAACTGCTAACCCAGAAGCGATTATAGCTGTAGTTTTTGCTTCATCATTACCGGTTTGTGGCAAAGCTGCCTTTTTAGCCTTTATCTTATTAATATGTCCTGCTTCTTTAGCATTAACCACTTTCTTCATAGTTACTGTCTGCCCTTGAAACTTGTATGTTTGTCTGTCTTTTCTTTCAAGAATTTTACCATTAGTTTTATTAGGCTTAGAAACAGGTTGCTTGATTTCTTGGGTTACTTTGGGCTTAGAATTTGGCTCAGCAGTTACTGTTTGCTGCTTGTTAGCGGATTGTTCTTTATTATCTTTTTCAATTGGCGTTACTATTGGCTTGACAGGCTTAACAGGGTTTATCTGGCTCTTTTTAATGTAGTCAATATTGACAATTACATTTTGATCACCAAATTTCGGTGTTAATTTTTCTACCTTAGTTTTGCTTGAAGTGTAACCTGCAATTTCAGGCACATTGTATTCAGCAAAACTCTCTGCACCAACATTCTTCCAATCATTCATATACGAAACACTATTTGTAACATCATCTTTTGTAGCTGTTTGAACAAATCGAACTGTTTGAACAATAGAATCAGTAGTCCCATCTGGATTGATTACATTAATTGTCCTAGTAATTACTTTAGTCAATTTTGGATCATTAGTTACTTTGCTCATATGATGAACTAAATGAATAATAATTGGTTCGTTGTTAGTAGCTTTAAATCTATAACTTCGTGGCAACGTGACGTCTTTGGCTAATGCGTAACCATTAGGTGTAACAATATTTAATTTAATAGTCTCTCCGGTCCTGCCTGAAATTACAGTAGCTGGAGCAATAAGACTTTCATGGTTGTCATCATCTACAAATTCATAATAACTAGTTTGCTCGTTAGGTACATAACTAATATTAATATCTGCTATATCACCACTATTAGTTGTTACTTCAGCTGCAGTCACTTCACCCGTTGGTGTATATCCGTTAAAACTTGGTAAGTCAATTGAAGGTAAAGTTTGCTGAGCTTCATTCCATTTACCATAGATATGCTTATTAGTTACCTTGTCTAAAATATCGTTTCTACTGAATGTGACACTTTGTGTTGTTGATTTAGAATCAACTTTACCGTCAGGATCAATAATCGTTACTTTACGAGAAATAGTTTTGGTATCATTCGGCAAACTTTCCTTTTGATGAATCAAATGAATAATAATTGGTTTATTACCTGATTCAAATGTATAACTTGTTGGTAAAACAGAACCTTCTATTAAGCTATAATTTTCAGGAATCGAAATATTTAACTTAATAGTTTCATCGGTCTTACCTGCAATAGGATGCTTTTGATTAATTACAGGATCTCCGGCTTGAGAATCATCGTCGATAAATTGATAGTAACTTGTTTGGCCATTTGCAAGGTAACTAATATTAATTGTTGAATCTTTTGTTTCCGGTGTTACTACAACTTCAGGAGCTGAACCATTAATTGCATATCCTGCGATTTCTTTAATTGGAATACCAGCAAAGGTATATTTACCATTTTCTGACCACAGACCATAGCTAATATTTCCAGTAACCATGTCTTTCTTTCCAGTCCGAGTAAATGTATGCTCTTGAATAGCTCTATCAACTTTGCCATCAATATTAGTAATCAAAATCGTACGACGAACTAACTTAGTTAAGCTAGTATCATCAGTCACTGCACTAATCTGATGAACTAAGTGAATCACAATTGGTTTATTATCCTCTGCCGTGAAAGTATAAGTAGTTGGTACACTGTTGCCTTTTACTAAATCATAATTTTCAGGAATTGAAATATTTAACTTAATAGTTTCACCGGTTTTACCTGCAATATTATGTTTTTGATTAATTACAGGATCTCCGGCTTGAGAATCATCGTCGATAAATTGATAGTAACTTGTTTGGCCATTCGCAACATAGCCAATATTGATTATTGAGTCCATTGTTTCAGGTGTTACTACAACTTCAGGAACAGATCCATTAATTGCATATCCTTCAATTGCCTTCACCGGTATTGCAGCAAAAGTATACTTACCATTTTCTGACCATGGTCCGTATTTAATAATTTCCGTAACCATATCTTTCTTACCAGTCCGGGTAAATGTGTGTTCCTGAACAGTTTTATCAACTTTACCATTGATATTAGTAATCAAAATGGTGCGACGAACCGTCTTAGTTAAGCTAGGATCATTAACTACCTTACTAATATGATGAGTTAAATGAATTATAAGTGGATCGTTATCACTAGCCTTAAAGGTATAACTCATTTTCTGATCTGGAACTAAATCGTAATTACTTGGAACTAAATCCTTTATTGATTGAGTTAAGTCAACCATCTCATCAGTGGTTCCAGAAACTGGATGACTTGTACCAACATCAGCTCCCTTTTCATTATCATCAACAAATTTATAAGAACTGTTTTGTTTATCAGCAGTGTAACTAATATTAATGTCAGCAGGATTATGACTATCAGCTGTTACATTAATTTCATTTACTTTTCCAGATGGTGTATATCCAGCAAATACTGGCAAAGCAATCGTTGGTAAAATTTGTTGTTTCGTATTCCATCTGCCATAAATATGTTGATTAGTTACCTTATCTAAGGTATCGCTTCTATTAAATGTAACACTTTGTGTTACTGACTTAGGATCAATTTTACCATTTGGATCAGTAATAATTACTTTACGGCTAATTATTCTAGTATCATCTGATAAAGCTTCTTTTTGATGAATTAAATGAATTACAAGAGGCTTATTATCACTAACTTTAAAGGTATAACTTGTTGGTAATGTACTTTCCTTTGCCAAGCTATAATTTTCAGGAATCGTAATATTTAAATTAATGCTATCCCCAGTTTTACCTGCAATATTATGTTTTTGATTAATTACAGGATCTCCTACTTGGTAATCATCATCAATAAATTGATAATAACTTGTTTGTCCATTAGCAAAATAGCTAATATTGACTGTTGAGTTCTTAGTTTCTGGTGTTACTACAATTTCTGGAGCTGAACCACTAGTTGCATATCCTGCAATATTCTTTACAGGAATTGCTGCGAAAGTATAACTTCCGTTTTCAGACCAAGAGCCATAATTAATATTTCCAGTAACCATATCTTTTTTGCCAATACGAGTAAAGGTATGTTCCTGAACAATCCTATTAACTTGTCCATCAATATTAGTAATCAAAATGGTACGACTAACTTTTTGACTAAGTTTAGCATTAGGATCAATTTTGGCGTCTTCAGTTTTATGTCTTAGTTCAACCGTATAAACTGTTTGATCATTGGCGGTAAATTTATGATTAGTTGGTAACTTTGATCCTTCTGCTAATACATAGTTTTCAGGAATTGCTACAGTAGAAAAGTCTGCATTTCCATCAGTAACGCCGTTAATAATGAATGCACTACCAACCTGTTGCTTTTGATTGTCATCATCAATAAAGCGAACAGATATCTTTTGTGGATTAGCTTGATAAGTAATATTTATCGTTGAATTTTGCGTATTTATATTAGGAATTACTTTTTCAACCTTAGTTTGACTAGCTGTATACCCAGCAAATACTGGAGCACTGTATTCAGCAAAACTATCTATGCCGTTTACTTTCCAATCATTATGATATGTAACTTTTTCAGTGACATCGTCTTTAGCTGCTGTTTGGATAAAACTTACGCTTTGAACAACTGGTGCTAATTTTGTTCCATCTGGTTTTGTAACATTAATTGTACGAGTAACTTTCTTCATTAATTTAGGATCATTGATAATTGCACTCAAATGGTGAACCAAATGAATCACAATCGGTTGATTGTTATTAGCCTTGAAAGTATACGTGGCTGGCACATGGTTTCCTTTTGCTAAGTCATAATTTTCAGGAATCGTAATATTTAAATTAATGCTATCCCCAGTTTTACCTGCAATATTATGTTTTTGATTAATTACAGGATCTCCTACTTGGTAATCATCATCAATAAATTGATAATAATTAGTCTGTCCATTAGCAAGATAGCTAATATTGACTATCGAGTCCTTAGTTTCTAGTGTTACTACAATTTCTGGAGCTGAACCAATAATTGCATATCCTGCAATTGCTTTTGCTGTAATATCACTAAAATTATACTTACCATTTTCTGACCATGGTCCATAGCTAATATTTCCGGTAACCATATCTTTCGTACCAGTGCGAGTAAAGGTATGTTCTTGAATAATCTTATTAACACTACCATCAAGTTTGGTAATCAAAATAGTACGACTTACTTTTTGACTGAGCTTAGCATTAGGATCAATTTTGGCGTCTTCAGTTTTATGTCTTAGTTCAACCGTATAAACTGTTTGATCATTGGCGGTAAATTTATGATTAGTTGGTAATTTTTCCCCTTCAGCTAATACATAATTTGTGGGAATAGTTATAGTAGAAAAGTCTGCATTTTCACCAGTAACACCATTAATAGAAATCGCTTCACCCACTTGTTGGTCTTTATTATCTTTATCACTAAAACGTACAGTTATACTTTGAGAACCAGCCTCATAAACAATATTTTTAGTTGAATCTTTAGTATTAACATTAGGAGTAAGCTTTTCTATTTTAACTGGATTAGCAGTATAACCATCAACTGTTGGAGCATCATATTCTGTAAAACTATCTTTACCATTTGCTTTCCAATCATTATTGTATGTAACTTTTCCAGTAACATCGTCTTTAGTTGCTGTTTGGAGAAAGCTTACCCTTTGAACAACTGGTGCTAATTTTGTTCCATCTGGTTTTGTAACATTGATGGTACGACTTACCGTCTTTGTTAAGTTGGAATCATTAGTTACTGCACTAATATGATGAGTCAAATGAATTATAAGTGGCTTATTATCACTAGCTTTAAAGATATAACTCATATTTTGATCTGGAACTAAATCATAATTAGTTGGAACTGAATCTTTTATTGCTTTAGTTAAGTCAATCGTTTCATCAGTGGTTCCAGAAATTGGATGACTTGTACCAACCTTAGCTCCCTCTTCATTATCGTCTACAAACTGATAAAAACTGTTTTGCTTATCAGCAGTGTAACTAATATTAATATCAGCAGGATTATTACTATCAGCCGTAACATTAATTGCATCCACCTTGTCAGATGGTGTATATCCAGCAAATACTGACAAAGCAATTGCTGGTAAAGTTTGTTGATTCTTATTCCACTTACCATAAATGTGTTTATTAGTTACCTTATCTAAAGTATCGCTTCTACTAAATGTAACACTTTGTGTCGTTGACTTAGGATCAACTTTACCATCAGGATCAGTAATAGTTACTTTACGACTAATTGTCCTAGTATCATCCGATAAAACTTTCTTTTGATGAGTCAAATGAATTATAAGTGGCTTATTATCACTAGCTTTAAAGATATAACTCATATTTTGATCTGGAACTAAATCATAATTAGTTGGAACTGAATCTTTTATTGCTTTGGTTAAATCAATTGTTTCATCAGTGGTTCCAGAAATCGAATGACTTGTACCAACCGTAGCCTCATTTTTATTATCATCAACAAATTTATAAGAACTGTTTTGCTTATCAGCAATGTAACTAATATTAATATCAGCAGGATTATTACTATCAGCAGTTACGTTAATTGCATCCACCTTACCAGATGGCGTATATCCAGCAAATACAGGTAAAATAATTGCTGGTAAAGCTTGTTGTTTCGTATTCCATTTGCCATAAATATGTTGATTAGTTACCTTATCTAAAGTATCGCTTCTACTAAATGAGACACTTTGTGTTGTTGACTTAGGATCAACTTTACCATCGGGATCAGTAATAGTTACTTTACGTCTAATTGTTCTAGTATCATCCGATAAAACTTTCTTTTGATGAATTAAATGAATTTTTAACTGTTCGTTGTCGCTAGGCTTAAAAGTATAACTAGTTGGTAATGTACTTCCTTTTGCTAATTCATAATTATCTGGTAGCTTAATATTAAGTTCAACAGTTTCGCCAGTTTGACCTGAAAATGACGTAGCAGGTGCTATTAACTGTTCTTTATTATCATCATCAACGAATTGATAACTACTAGTAAGGCTAACAGGTGCATATACAAAAGAAATATTCAAATCTGCTGGAGAATCCAATGTTGCAGTATTTTGGGCAATTTCTTTGGCATATTTAATGTCATTTTCATTCGTTGAATAGTCTGCGTTCCCAATTTTAACAGCTGAAACTGTATATCCGGTTATATCAGTATTTACACTTGTTTGGCCATCTTTAGCTTTCCAACTATATGTAGGTTTATTACTATTATTTATTACAGCAATTGGGCTGCCAGTAACAATACTTGTATCATTATATTCTGCAGGATATATTGTGAAGTAATCTTTGCCAGTACCATTTGGATTAGCTGCTACCAAAGAGCCATTAAGATTTACATCCTGAGTACTTGTTTCTTGTAATTGAGTATGACTTGCATCATTTTTTACAAAATTAATAGTTCTCTTAATTGTTGCTGTATTTTCCTTAGGAAAATACCAGATTATATGTTCATTTTTATTTTCATAAATACCATCTTGATTTGTATAAGCAATACTACTATCACTTGCATCAGACGTGCCAGGACGAACAGAGTTATTGAACCTAGGATTTACAAATAAATTAGCTGGTCTACCTAACAATGGATAGCCGTTTACAATATTATCTATAAATGGATTTGCATAGTAACCATCTACAGCAGGAGTTGAAAATTCGACTGTCGACCAATTTCCATCATTTGGAACTAATATGTAGCTTGTCCCTTCTTTATTAATTGGAACTTTCCAGCATTTTACATTACTAATTATAGGAGTCACGCCATCTACTCCCTCTACATATCCGACATTTACTTCTTGAGAATTTGCACCATCATACGTTTTAGGCGCTTTTTCATCCCATAACCAAATATTACTCTTCTTAACAACTTTACCCTTAGAAGTTACAAACTCATCCTGTTGATAATTAAAAGTTGCTTTAAGATCTGGAGCTACAGATACATAATTTCCATTACTATCTTTAACAGGATTGCCATTACTGTCTCTTTCATATAGATGAATAGTAACTGTCCGTTGCTCTGTAATCACCTTCTTAGTTAAATGTATTTCTACATTAACCGGCTCTGCAATCCCGTCAAAGCCAAAGTGTTTTTGCCCAGTAATACTCATATCTGACTTTGTATAATCATCGTTGCCTAGCCAGTCAGCAAGATTAGTAATGGGCAATGGATTCAGACCAATACTATGAGAAGTCACAATAGTTATTCCATTACCAACGACAGTAACAGTTCCGAGATCTTTATTAGTATCCGTCTCAACATATTTTAACTGCATTGGAATTTCATCATCACGAAATACTTGATAAGTAGTATCACTAGTTTCAGTTTCAGTTTTAGCTATATCATAAGTTCCATTTGCTATAGCAGTTGCGCTATCACTCGGCTTAGTAGAAAGATATACTGCATCGGTAGGAATAGTTATTTTTTTATAATTTGCATAATTATTATGTAAAAATGTATCAATTGCGTCTTGAACGATCGTTTTAGCATCAGAACTGCCTTTTGAATCATAAAATATGCTGTGACTATAGGTTTTGACAGTAGGATTGGCATACTCTACCCAACTATTATATTGCCTAAAAGTTAAGTTATCTTTAAATGGAACCTTCGAAGTAGTATCTAATTGTAAAAGATCACCATTATTTGTAATTACAACTTGGCCATTAGCAAAACTGGTTGCAAAATTAAAATCAGAAGGCAACTTTACATTATTAAGATTAATAACTGTCTTGCTAGCATTAGTAAAGCTGGCAAACACTTGTCCAGTCGTCCAACCTCCCGTTGCTTTACCTAAATCCCAGCCAGAAATATCGATATCTTTTAAATTAATATCGTTTCTAAAAAGACACAATATATTTTGAACATTGCTTACATTCCACTTGTTAATGCCATCTAATGACTCTAGAGCTGGACTATCATAAGTATTCTCGTCAAACATCTGTTGCATATTGGTAACATGAGAAACATCCCAGCCACTTAAATTACCTAATGACTTAACCTTATATGCTCCGCAAAACATTCCGCTCATATCAGTCAAATTGCTGGTATCTAAATTGGTAAGATCCATCTGTTTCAAATTAGGATCATTGGTGCTAACTCCATTTTCAGTAGTTAAATTCCCACCAAAAGCAGTTTTATCTGAAACTTGAACTTTTTTATTATCAGTCTTACTGATAGCTACAGTAGTAGGCTTAATTGTATTTAAAATCTTTTTGAACTTAGCTGCATTTACTGTAATAACTGCATTCTCATTAGTTAACTTTCCGGCCTTAGTAAAATCAGCAGCGTTTGGAATAACTAGATGTTCTTGATCACTGCCATGGTAGCCAGTAATATTTAACCCATTATTAACAGTTTCTGTATCCCAACTATTAACGTCGACTTTGCCAAAAGTCGATTCATCAAGACTATTATTAGAATTAGTAGCAACCGATTTTGAACTATTTTCTGCAATATTAAAAGGCTGAGTATTAGCTGCTTCTCTAGTTTTTATCTCAGAAAAAGTGCTGTTTTCAACCTTTTGAGTAGTATTTTTTTGTACAGTTAGCCTATTAATGATTTTTTGATTATTTTGTCTAATTAGGTCAGCCTTATTTTGTAAATTGGCAGTATTATCTTCGCTATTTTGAGGATTGTTTTTTGCAATAACTACAGCTTGAGTATTCGGTGTAATTGGCTGTGATATTTTCTTTTCACTAGTTTGTTCATTAACAGTATTGTTATTTACATTATTGTCCTTAATGGTATCAGCTTTAGCAACGCCTTGAGAAGATGCAACAAAGTATGTTCCCAATAATACACTTGCTGCTCCGACAGTTAACTTTCTAATACTCCAACGCTCTTTTCTCTTCATATCCCTAAAATTCATAACTTTTCCTCCAAAAATAAAAGCCATCTCATTTAAATTTAGCATCAATTATAAAGAAATTAGGCACATATAATATATTCACAATTTCATCATAGCACAAATAAAAAGTTATGTTATGTTATGTTTTATTTATTTAATTAGACATCCAGATCCTAATCTCACAATGTGAAAAGCGCTATCATCGCGTGCTAACAAACCATTGTTATAAACCATAATCTGTTTTCTTCCAGTAATAAAATTATAATAAACTAGGTAATTTAAAGTATAATCATTACCCTTTTGAGAAACATTCAACAATTTAATTTTGATATTAACATCATTCGGTTCCCAACTTAAAGTTACGTCACGTAATTGACGAAAATCAGAATTATTTTCACCAGAAATAAACTTATTTGCTTGCGGTTTAGTAAATACGCCTGTTAAAAAGTTTTTGATTTCTTCTTGATTGCTTATTGCAGGTTGGACTTGCGTAGAGGTAAATAATTTTGTATTAGTATCTTGCTTCTGAACTGATTTACTTTGCTTATCTTGTTGCCTAGAAGAAGTTTTACTTGTTGCACTTTTTTTAACATGATTATGACTGTTATTAGAACTACTTTCACTAGAAGTGCTATGTTGAATTGAATTAAAATTGCTTCCAACATAAAAACCAATATAGCCAAAAGTCAAAAATGCTAGACAAGCTAATAACTATAACCAGCCTTTATTCTTTTTAGCTGCTTTATTTTTTCTAGCTTGTTTTAATTCTTGGGTTTTTGCGACCTCAACTTTTGAGTTAATGTTTTTTTCAATCTTTTTATTTTCTGGTTTAGTTTTCTTTTTCTTCTTTGGCACATTATTTAACTTTATGCCCATCATACCCAAATCGCCTGGAATTTTAGCATTAATATTATTCACAAAATCATAGCCACAAAATGGACATTTAGCTTCCCCAAGATTTACTTCTTTACCACAATTTGGACACTTTTTATTCATTCTTAGATTCAGCTTTCTTTTAATTTTTGTTCTTATTATCTTTATTCAAAATTGAAATTAAATCTATTAATGATTTAAGAACATTCATTAAATTCGCAACAACTGGATTTGATAAATTATTACTGTTTTGACCGATAAGCTCATTAACACTGATCTTCAATTGTTGCAATTGCATATTTTGCTCAGAATTTTTACTTAACCCCACTGTAAAGACTTGTGTTGTTAAATCATTTCCATCAAATTTTTGAATCTTATTATTTCCATCGAAATTATTAAAAATGACATGATAACCTGCTTTTTCAAGCCCTGCTATAGGAATCGATGTGCTATATAAATCTGTGATATTTTCATTAGGCTTGCCAATTAATGGACCTGAAGAAGTTATCTGTTTCCCTTCATGATCTAAATCAATAAAGTTCACAATTGCAATTTGATCGTTAGTACTCGAAGCAGTATAAAAATCAGCTGCAATTTTTTTGTAGATAACTTTAATATCTTTATTTGAATTAGATAAGGTAATTATTTTGTAATTACTTTTATAGCCTGGAATTTGAGGAATTATTTGTTTAGTACATAGCTTGGTCGGATCATCGGGATCTGTTGCTAAATATAAAGCTTCTTTTGTAGGTATTAGCTTTCCATCTTCATCAATTGGAATTATCTTATTATTGCGGATGTAAGATACCTTGATTTCTGATTTGCTATTAGTTATATTTTCAGTTTCTATTTGAGAAAGATTACTATGATATCCTTTAACGACGGGAACTTGAATCTTGTCAGGAAAGTCTTTCTTAACGGTCTTCCATTCAGTTGGATAGGTATTGTTTTCAACTATTTTATCCAAAACTAATGAAAATAAAACTTTTCGCTGCAAATGCCTTGTTTTAATAATATTTTCTGGCGTCTGCTTACCTGCACCACTGAATTTAATCGTAAAAGTTATCTCTTTCTGGTATTCTTCAGGATCCACCTTTTGATAGGGATGCGCCGAGTCTACAATTATTTCATCACGTCTAAGCGTCACAATAAAAACTGGAATATAGCTATCATTATTGCCAAAGAATTGAATTCCTTTACCATTAAAACCATTGTCAACTAGCTTGAAACCCCTAGCTATTAAGTCATTTAAATCATTATTAATATCGTAATTAATAGGAAAATTGGGTTCTCCCTCTAATTTAGTAGTTTTAACGATAGCATTATTTGCTGTTAAATTTACATATTGAATAATAGCTGCTTGTTTATTTGTTGAGGGATGTTCATTTAGCTTATATTTTACAAAATATTTCTGATTTCCATCATCGGGTACTATCTCCTTACCACCTACCGTAGTTTTATCAGGAACATAACCCGGTAAGGTTGGAACACCAATTTTTAGAAAAGTATTGATATTTGAAATCCAGGCCGTTTTTGATACTATTTCTTTTGTAACTGCATCGATTTCTAAGGTTCGATAAAATTCGACCGAATTAACATTATCAATGGGTGTCCTGCTCCCTGCTCCAGAATAGTGAACTATTTGTTTTATCGTTCTCTTTACTTGGTTAAGCGGAAAATTCTTAGTGATATGGTTAACATCAATAATCTTCTTTTGATGTGACACATTAATATTGACAATATTATCTTTTTTTCCAAAAGTTAATGCCATCTTCCTGTCAAAATTAGATGGGATTTGATAACCATGATTTTGAAGTTCATCAATAATTGATCCTAAATCAATATTGATTTGTTTGCCCTTTTTACCAAAAAAGCTTTTGTTAGTGATGATTTGATTTTTATTATCTGAATCTACAAAATTGATAATTATTTTTCTTTTCTTTGAAAATATATTAAGCAAATTAATCACATTTTCCTAAAATAACTATTACTTTTCACTCCTATTGTAACTTTTTTCATGAATATATTGAATAAACTTTATATATTATGTTATTAATTTGTTTGTATCGTTGTGAAAGAAAAAAGAAAAAGAAAAAGCGACTCCTTTCACTAATTGAGCAAATTCAAGATAAGTGGGAAGAAATCGATTAACAGAATAGGAATATAAAAATGAGAAAAGATAAACATCAACACAATTTTAACGATTTTTCAGATCAAGAAAAAGAAAAGTTAAAAACAGTTCGGCAAGAATTAGCACAGGCTCAAAAAAAAGAACCTGAAAGACTCTGGGAACATTTACAAGCTTTTAATGATGGCGTAATGGCGATTATTATCACAATTATTGTCTTAGAAATTCAGCCAGCAATTCATGAAGTGCATTATGAACAATTTATTGCTAATATCATCGTCTTTTTAATTACTTTCTTTGTAGTCGCCGACTTTTGGTATGACCTGCACTTAGCATTTTCATACTATATTTTTAAACCAACAAAAACGATTGCAATACTAGATTTCTTCTTCCTTGCTGATCTTTCGCTTCTTCCTGTAATGACTAAGTGGATTATGGCTGAAAGCTCAACTTTTGCAGTTGCTAACTTCGGAATTGTATTTTTAGTTGCCAAAATTTTAGAATATCTAATTCAATACTTTGGCGCAAAAAAGACAGCAAAATATTCACAGATTATGAATATTATTATCAGTAGATCATTCATTAGAAAGGTTGCTGTTACCCTATTTTTAAATGTTATTTTGATTATTCTGTCATTATTTATTCCAAAAATAGCTATGATTCTGTACTTAGTTATTCCGGTTACTTCATTTTTGTTTCCTGTTAAACACAATAAGATAGTTTGATTAAATTACAATTCTTTATGTCAAATATTTATTTATAACTAGCTTGTATATATTTTAATTTCTTAAACAAAATGCGAAAAAAAGAGCAATGAGTTCTTCAAAATAGAAGATCATTGTTCTTTTTTTATATTTTTTCAAAAAAATCTTATTTAATACTCGTTAATTTATTATTTTTTACCGATTACTGCATCTTTTTAACCGATAACAAGCAAAATAAAGTTTTTTTATTTCTAATCTCTATAATAAAAATTGAAAGGAGTTAAAAATGAAATTCAAATTATTCATTGAACCAAGTAAAGCAGAAATAGTGGAAGCTTATGTACATCAAAGAAGTGATTTTTCAGCTCAACTAAAAGAGTTTGTTTTATCAAATGGCAATTCAAATACAATTGTAGCTTACGATGATAAAGATTTAACTATGGTCAGTTTTTCAGATATTGTCATGATTACAATTGTTGAAAATAAGGTTCTAGCCATCTGTAATAATGACAAGCAATATCATATTAGAAAGCGACTGTATCAACTGACTGATCTTCTTCCATCCAACTTTTGGAAAATCAATAAATCAGCGATAGCCAATCGAAACTATATTGACCACTTTGAAGAAACCAAAAACTCTGGAGTCAATATTATTATGAAAAATGGACTAACTGACTATGTTTCAAGACGTTGTTTTGCCAAAATTAGAAAGGAACTGAATTAAAATGAAAGACTTTATCAAAAACTTTGTTAAAAGTGGACTACAGGCGGCTGGCTTTGGTCCTCTAATTCTTGTAATCTTTTACTCTATTTATTCTTTTACTATTAATTTTCAGACTATTTCAGTTCAAGATGTAAATAAAAATATTATCTCAAGTCTCTTACTTGCTTTTATTGCTGGAGGCATCAGTGCAGTCTTTAAAGTTGAAAGAATTCCACTTGGACTTGCAACAACGATTGATGCTATTGTCATCTACCTTGATTATCTTCTTTTCTACATCCTTAATGATTGGATCAAGTTACAAATTATACCATTCCTTGTTTTTACAGTTCTTTACATTATTGGCTACTTAATTATTTGGCTATGTATTTACCATCAAGTAAAAAATCAAGTTCAAAAATTAAATCAAAAATTGTAACAAAAAAATGCGTATTATCTTAGTCTCAAAAACGTTGATAATACGCACTTTTTGTTTAGCCTTCTGCTTTTTTAATTTGATCATGCATATCTGCTATATCTAAATCTTTATCTAAAAATTCTTGATTATCTAATGGCAAATGCTGGTCGATCATAGTAAATGGTTGCAAATAAACTTTTGCTTCACTGACATCAAAGTTTAATACGTGGCCTCCAATTGACTTATCATCTGCTAAAAAATGCAGGTGAAATCCCGGTGCTGCCATTCCTTGAAACATTTTTGGTGCAAAGTAACCTATTACTGTCCCAGAGACATCATATTTTTCAAATATGGCTTTTTTTTTTTTTTT
>OAZY01000653.1_pt1 | contig 20955 bp, 20 predicted proteins | sample 1494931 | NCBI WGS metagenome assembly OAZY01 (sample SAMEA2579921, study PRJEB22360) | human gut metagenome | biome: human gut; feature: human-associated habitat; material: faeces | place: Denmark | collected 2008/2010 | reverse complement strand
ATTTTTTTAGACATTATTTCTATTTAACTGGTACTAAATTTATACTAGCACTACTTAGAATATTCACAAGAGAAAGGATAGATGTAAGGAGGATGATTAAATGAAACTTTAAGAGTTATGAAAATTTAGTTAAAGATAAAGGCCCTTTAATGGCTAATTATGCTTTGATGGGAGATGGTAAAGTTATTGATGGTGAGCTTTACGAAGAATTACGAGGTACCGAAGGATGCTGAAAATGGCGATACTATTCATGTGGAAGTTCAAGATAATGGTAAACATCAGTTGAAACATTGTCAAAGAGTTATTATTACAGTTAAATAGTTTTATAGCAGCTATATTATTTATATAGCTGCTTTTTGTTAAGAAATAAATAGCTTATAAATGTTTTAAAGGACGTCAGTAATATGACGTCCACAATGTTTAATTAATCTTTTTTTGGTTTATCAGTTACTAATTCTTTTAAAGAACTAGCTAAACCGGCAATACCTTGAATCTCACTAGGAATAATAATTTTTGTGGCTTCACCTTTAGATAACTCTTCTAAGGCTTTAAACCCTTGTAATGTTACATATGCACTGTCTGGGTTTGCTTGATTAATATATGTGATACCTTTGGCTTGGGCTTCATAAACTAATCTTAATGCTTCTGCTTCTCCTTCAGCAATTGCAATTTTAGCTTCTTTATCTGCTGTTGCACGTAAAATCATTGATTCTTTATCACCTTCAGCATTTAAGATAGCAGCAGTCTTTTTTCCTTCTGCTTGTAAGATTGCTTCACGTCTTTCGCGTTCAGCTCGCATTTGTTTTTCCATTGCTTCTTGAATATCCCGAGGTGGAATAATGTTTTTAACTTCAACACGATGTACTTTGATTCCCCATGGATCAGTAGCCTCATCAAGAATACTACGCATTCTTGAGTTAATAATATCTCTTGATGTCAAAGTTTCATCTAATTCTAAATCCCCAATAATATTTCTTAATGTAGTTGCTGTTAAATTCTCGATTGCGTTGATTGGTCGATCCACACCATAAGTAAATAGTTTTGGATCAGTGATTTGATAATAAACAACAGTATCGATCTGCATCGTGACGTTATCTTTAGTGATAACTGGTTGTGGTGCGAAGTCAACAACTTGTTCTTTTAATGAAACTTTATTGGCAACTCGATCAAAGAAAGGAATCAAGATGTGCAATCCAACATTACATGTACGATTATATGCTCCGATTCTTTCTACGACATATGCCCGTGATTGTGGAACAATTCTAATGGTTGAAGCAATGATCGTAATTACAATAATTCCTAGAAAAACCCATAATACAATAGCGACAATTCCGTCCATAATATTTCCCTCTCTATTCTTCTATTTTTTTAACAACTAAGTGAGCTCCTTCGATTGCCATGATTTCGCAGTACTCACCCTCGTTAATAGTGTTATTATCAACACTTGCAGCTAGCCATGATGTTGACATAACTTTTACTTCACCTTTAGTATCTGCAGTAATCGTCTTAGTTACAAGCCCATGCTTACCAATTACACGATCGTAATTGGTTTTTTCAATATTTGTTCTTAAATATTTTTTAGCAATAGGTCTTGTAACAAAGATTGCGATCGTTGTGACAATTACAAACAAGGCAATTTGAATTGCTTGGCTAGCCCCTAATAAATCAGCAATTAGGGCAACAACACCACCTGCAGCAAACCAGATGCTTACTAGATCAATAGTAATAATTTCAACAATTATTGCTACGATGATAATGCCTAACCAAATAGGTATCATTTATAATCCCCCTCCTTAAAGATCCACTAACAGAATCTGATGTATTACATCAAACTTAGCAGTATACTTTACACAGTTGTTATTGTCTAAATCTAAATTATATTCTTTTGATAGTTCACTAATAAAGTTTTTATTTGAAATTCGTCCGTAGCTTTTTCCAATGGAAATTCTATGCAATTGATCTTCTGGATATAACGCATCATTTATTTCTTTTTTACCAACTGGCTTAATTCCCAAAACATTTTTATTTCGATCGATTCCTAATAAAACAAAATCTACTTCTTCAAAGTGCCGACAGGCTGCTTTATTTAATGTTAGATTGGTGCTGTAGATAGTAACTGTTTTTTTAGCAATATCATTAGTTGACCATTCAAATTCCATAAGTATCACCCTTTCTATCACTATTATATTATAAAAATTATTTTTATTCAACAAAATTATTGAAATAAAAAATAGCAGTTATTTCTGCTATTTAGCAACACTATAGAAATTAGTAGTTTGATAATTATAAATGATATTTGAAGTGTTAAATAACTGTCCGTTTGATAAATGAATATTATCATTGATCATAATGGCTGGATCATTTTCTTCAAGTTCTAGTAAAGTAGCATCTTCTTTGCTTAATTTTATTGCAGTTAGATATTTATCAGCAAAACCAAAAGAGATTTTTAAATCATCTTTTAAATAATTAAAAATTGATCCTTCAGCAATTTCCTTACCTAAATAGGGTACGATTTCCTTATTATAATATGTACGCTCTAAAGCATATGGGATACCGTCGACAATACGAAGACGCTTTAAGTAATAAACTGGAGTTCCAACTTTGCAGTTCATCTGTTCACTTAACTTTTCATCAGCTTCAACTATTTGAATATCTAATAATTTATTAATGATTTTATTACCGGGATTATCCATTGTCACCCCACGGGTCGAGTTAAGATACACTGTTCCTTTTTTCTTTGGGGCCCGAACAAACATCCCGCTTCCTTGAACTGGATAAATAATGCCTAAATTCATTAATATTTTAATTGCATTACGAATTGTATTACGACTAACCCCATATTCTTCAATCAGTTTTTCTTCAGTAGGTAATTTTCGAGTCTCTTCAAATTCTTCATTCATTATCCTTTTTTGAAGATCATTTACAATCATTTCATACTTTAACATATAATCACCTCAAAACTCATTATATCATATTAGTCAAGTTTCACAATATTTATTGGTATGAATATAATTTATTCTATTTTTATTGTAAAGCGCTTTACATTTCTTCATTGGAATATAATAAATTTGTACCAATAAATTTGGAGGAGAAAAGATGAAGAGAATATTGAAGGGAGCATTAGTAGCTCTAATGGTTGTTTCATCAACTATTGGGGTTAAAGCAGAGTCGAAGATTTCAGCCGAAGTACAAAGAATTATTGATAGTATGACACCGGTTGAAAAAGTCGCACAAATGATTCAGGCGGATACTCGCTGGATCACTCCAGCTGAAGTGGCGGAGTATAAGATTGGTTCAATTCTTAGTGGTGGGGAGCAGCACCAACTAGTGGAAATGAATTAAGTAATTGGGTAACTTCAGCAAATAGTTATCAAAAAGCAGTAATTGATAGTGGTGGTATTCCATTGTTATATGGAATAGATGCGGTTCATGGAAATAACAATTTGTATGGAGCGACTATCTATCCTCATAACATTGGATTGGCAGCAGCTAATAATACTCAATTAGTTGAACAAATTGGGGAGGCTACTGCAAGTGAAGTTAGAGCAATGGGAGCCAACTGGACATTTACACCAACATTAGGTGTACCTCATAACGAACGTTGGGGGCGTACATATGAAACTTTTGGTGATGATGTTGAACGGGTAACTAATTTAGGTACTGCATATATTAAAGGAATTGAAAGTGATGGTGATACTCTATCGTCAGCAAAACATTATTTAGGAGAAGGATTAACTACTAATGGAGCTAACCAAGGTAATGTAGAGCTTAGTGATGCTGATTATCAAGATCTAATCAATGCAAATATGAATAATCCAATGGTTAAGGAACTTTTAACACCTTATAAACAAGCTATTAAACAAGGAACTAAATCAATTATGGTTACCTATAATAGTATCAATGGTAAAAGATGTCATGGAAATAAGGACGTTGTTACAACGTTATTAAAAGAAAATCTTGGTTTTGATGGCATTGTTATTAGCGATTATAACGGTCTTGATCAAATTGAGAATCAAGCAACTTATAAAGATAAGGCAATTGCTTGTATCAATGCTGGTGTTGACGTCTTGATGGTAGCAGAAAAAGATGGTTCAACACCACGCTGGAAAAATTTATATAATGCTTTAGTTGAAGCTGTTAATGAAGGAAAAATTAGTGAAGAACGCTTAAATGATGCAGTTGCAAGAATTCTAACTGCTAAAGAAGAATTAGGATTTTTAGATAATCCTTCAAAAGCATATGCTGATGAGGCAGATCAAGCTAAATTTGGTGGTAGTGAACATCGGGCATTAGCTAAACAAGCAGTTAGCGAATCTTTAGTTTTATTAAAAAATGATGAAGTTAATGCTGGTAAAACAGTGATGCAGGCTTTAGCAGATATGGATAATATCGTGGTTGCTGGTAGTGCTGGTGATGACATTGGTAAACAATGTGGTGGTTGGACAATTACTTGGCAAGGGGCAACTGGAAATACAACACCTGGTACAACTATTTTCAGTGGTTTAAAAGCAGCGATGGATAAAAAGGGTGGAACAATCAGCTATAATGCTAATGGTGTATTTACAAATTCGGACAATAAAGTTGATGCAGCAATAGTTGTAGTTGGTGAAGACCCATATGCTGAAAGTAATGGTGATCGCAGTGCTGGACAATTAAAATTACCAGCTAATGATATTAGTACAATTAAACGGATTGAAAATAGTCATCCTGATTTACCGATTATTTTAGTTTTAACAACAGGGCCTGATTATGTTAATGATGATCATATCAAAGGGATTGTTAATGCATGGTTACCAGGTAGTGAAGGTGATGGGGTTGCTGATGTACTATTAGGTGATAAAGATTTTGTAGGAACAAATCCAATTACTTGGACATGGTATCCTCAAGATATTACTAGTAAGTATGATGATTCAAGCAAAGTATTATATCCGGTTGGATATGGATTGAAAAAAGCTCAAAAAACCGGTGATTTTACAGCACCAGCTGATCCTAATGTGATAGATTTAGCGAAAACTAATGGAAAATTAGAAGCCGAGGCGTTTGTGGATGCACACAGTGAAATTAAGTTAGAAAATAATGGTACAACTGTAGGGTATTTACAAGATGGACGGCATATGACTTATAAAATTAATGTGCCAGAACAAGCAGCATATAAATTAACTGTTCAAGCAGCACGTGAATATGCAGCGACAATTGATGGAGCATTTGAATTATATTTAGATGATGAATTGGTACTAGAAAAGAAAAATACACCAATTGTTTCAACGGGCAGCTGGACTAAGTTCACAGCTCAAGAGATGACAGCTTTGGTTAGTTTAAAAGCGGGGATACACGAACTTAAACTTGTAGCACGCGATAAAGATTTTAATATTGATTATTATATTTTTGAAAAAGCTGGTGATTATGTTGGTCCAATCATTCCTGATGAAGTAACAAATGAGGGAACTGGAGCAATGTTACAAGAAGGAGCAGTTGAAGTAAGCATGTCTTCTTCTGAAAATTCACAAGATATGGCTTGGTATAAAGGTGAATTTGAGATTTCTAATAAAAATGCAACAAAAGATCCTCTTGATTTACGTGTTGCAGATGATTCTAGTCAAACAACAATTGTTGTAAATGACCAAAAAACATATCAAAGTGTTTTAGGAATGGGAACTTCAATTGAAGAATCAACAATTTACAATTTATTAAAGATGACTGATGAAAATCGTCAAGCTTTCTTAAGAAGATTATTAGATCCTGTTAATGGTATGGGAATGTCGTTAATGCGGGTAACAGTGGGAACATCAGATTTTACGGCACAAGACTTCTACACTTATTATGATGGTACATGAAAAGAATTAGATGGTAAACCAGATTGGAATAATGTTACTGGTAAAGGATTTAGTATTCAAAAAGATAAAGATTTAGGAATTATTAAAGTTATTAATGAGATGCAGGCTATCGCAAAAGAATTAGGAGTAGAAGATAATCTGAAATTCTTTGCTTCATCTTGGACACCACCAGGGTGGATGAAGTTACCTACTTCAAGTAGTAATTCATATGAGGATAATGAATTATTATTGAAGGGTGGTAAATTAAATGATGATTATATTGATGATTTAGCTAAATATATGGTTCGTTATGTTGAAGAATATCAAAAATGTGGTATTCCTATCTATGCAATGACGATTCAGAATGAGCCATTATTAGAAATTAATTATCCTAGTTGTGCAATGACAGGAACCCAAGAAGCAAAAATTGCTAAAGCAATCAAAGCTGAATTAGCGAAAAGCACTGTGTTAAAGGATAATGAAAAAGAAGTTAAACTATGGGCGTTTGATCATAATTTTGATGGTGCTGATAAATTTATGGCTGATTTCTTTAAAGAAGCTGGTGATCAATTAAATATTGATGGTATTGCATTCCATCCTTATGGTGGTAATGCTTCAACAATGGGTTCTTTCTATGATAGATATAAAGATCAATTAAGTATGAACTTAACGGAAAGATCAGTATGGGGTACTAGTGGTGCTAATGATATTATTACTTGGTTAAGAAACGGTTCTGAAAGTTATAATAGCTGGGTTACGATGTTAGATAGTAATGTTGGAACTCATCATTGGGTTGGAACTCCAGATCCAACGTTATTTGTGCAGGATGCTAATAATCCTCAAAGATATTGGGCTACTCCAGAAGTATATATCATGTCGCAATTTACTAAATATGTAAAACCGGGATATGTCCGTGTTGATACAAATAATGGTTCTAGTTCAACTGTAACAAACGTTGCGTTTAAAGATCCTGAAACAGGAAAAATTGTTATGATTGTTGCAAACCGAAGTGGTACTGATCAAAAATTCAAAGTAATGATGAAGGGTGCTCAATTTAATGCGGTATTACCGGCTGGTAATGTTGCAACATATATTTGGGATGGTAGTGATATTGAAATAAATGCATTAGATGTTCCAGGAACATTTACAGCTGATAAATGTAGTTCAGCTACTAATGCTAATATTAATACAACAGACCATATTATTGATTATGTAAATAAAAATGCGAGTATAGATTATTTGGTTGATGTAAAAGAAGCCGGAACATATAATGTTATGATTAAAGTTGCTTCTGGTGAAGATTGGGAAAATAAAACAGTAAACGTTAAATCAGGTGATACAGTTGTTGGTACTACTGTGGCACAAAGATTTAATTTCTGGGGTGGTGAATGGCAAGATTACCGTTATATCCAAGCTCAAGCAAATCTGGAAAAAGGAATTCAAACTCTAACGATCGAATTGCCAGATGGCGGTATGAATCTAAGTGAAATTAAGATCAATAAGACAAAATACAGCCATGATGTGCCTGGGTACATTAGTGCTACAGATTACTGTTACGGTGAAAGAATTATTGTAGAAGATGGAAATATTGGTTTCTTTGGTGAGTACGACCGAGTTAATTATCGGGTTAATGTACAAAAAGCTGGCACTTATCAAATGAAGATGAACTATGCTAGTGATGGAGAAGCAAAATTTTGGATGGATTTAATTCAAAATGGTATCTCTGCTTCAATTGGTGAAGCAACACTCTCTAGTACTGGTAACGATAGCACTTACAGTACTGGGGTAGTAGAGATTAATCTGCCTGAAGGTGAAAGCCAAATTAGTTTTGTCCCACAAAGTGGTGTAAGTTTTAACTTGAAAGCATTATCGTTTGGCTCATATATTCAAATTTCTAGTGATGAATTAGAAGAAGGTAAATTAGCTGGTAAAGAAATTACTGTTAATTTAAAAGATGGAAAATTTGAAACTGATTTAAATCAAGCTAATTGGGTGGTTGAAGGATTGCCTGCAGGTATTACTTATTCTTTAAAGAGAATAAATGATACAAAAGCAGTAATTATATTAAAAGGTAATGAAGTTGTAGATTATGATAGTAATCTTACAGTGACTGTTAAAGTTGATGCTGGTGAGATTGGTGATACTGGTTATAGTTTGAGTGATAGTGTAATGATTGCTGCAGTTGATGATGACGAAACATTATTAGATATTGGTGATCTTGCTTTTGGAACAACTGAATTTGATTTAATGATTGAAGGCGGAAAATTCAATCAAGATTTAAAAGTAAATGATCTTGTTTTAAGTGAAGAAGCAGCTAATTATATGACTGTTAAAGCGGTAAAAGTAAGTGCTGATGGAAACAAAGTAACAGTAACATTAGAACGTAAAAATACTAATTATGAAGATGTTGCAGGGACAATTAGTGTAAAATCAAACGGTTATAGTGATGGCAACGTCGATTTAACAGCAAATCTTAAATTATTAAAAACAAATAATCTACCAGATAGTATTGATGTTGGTGATGTTGCGATAGGATTAAAAGAAAGTGATGCATATCGTAAAAAAGGTACTTTGGTTAATGGTGCTAAGGGAGATTATATTGACTTCTATTTGAATATTAAAGAAGAAGGAAATTATGTATTGACATATAAGATTAAAGATAGTGAAGCAATTACTAATGGTTTAAAACTAAGTGGTGGTTTAGGATTGGCTACTGATAATCTTGGCAGTGTTTCTTTTGGTAAATATTGGGGAAATGCACAAGGTTATGCACAGATGTTGAATTTAAAAGCTGGTGAACAGACTTTAAGATTTGAAGTTAATAGTGCTGGCTTTGAATTAACTAATTTAAAAATCGAAAAATTAACTCAAGCAATTGAAGTTAGTGATACGCTTGATCAAACAACGACGATAACGGCTGACAAGGTAGTTGATGGTTCTAAAGAAATTGGTTGGGGAATTGAAGGTTCAACAACTAAAAATATTGGTTTTGGATCTGCAGGAGCTTATCAAGATTATTATCTTGATGTAAAGACGGCAGGATTATACGATGTAAAGGTTAATTATAGTCATGATTGCGGTGGCGATACTAAAGCTGTTATCATGACAGTAGATGGAAAAATAACTGCTACTTTGGGTGAAGTTACTTTAAAGAATTCTGGTGGCTGGTCAAATTGGAAAGATAGTGACACGATTCAAATTAAATTAGAAGCTGGTAAACAATTTATTCGTATTTATGATGATCTAGACGGCTTTAATTATCGTAATTTCCAATTAACATTTAAAGGGGAACAGGATGTCACTGCTCCAGAAATTACGGGTAATGATGCAGTTATCTATGTAAATGATGCAACAGATATTAAAGATTTACTAGGGTTAATAGTTACTGATGATGTTGATGGTGATTTATTAGATAAAGTAACAATTAGTGGCGAATATAATTACAATGTTGCAGGAACTTATACGATTACAGTGACTGTAAGTGATGAAGCTGGTAATGAAACAAGTAAAGAATTTACAGTTAAAGTAGTTGAACCTGCAAAATTAATTGTTGAAGATAAAGTATTAACAGTTGGCGATAAATTTGATCCATTAGCTGGTATACAAGTTTTAGATGTTGATGGTACGGATATTACTAAAAATATTATTGTAATTAGTGATGGTGTTGATACAAGTAAAGCGGGAAGTTATGAAGTTATTTACAGAATAACTGATGCTTTAGGTAATGAAGTAGAATTTAGAAGAATGGTTGAAGTTAAGGACATCGAACCAGATGTTAAACCAGTTGATCCTGATGAGCAAACACCATCAGATAATAGTGGTCAACAGACTATTCCAGGACAAGTAGTTGAAGCAGCTAAGACTAGTGATGATGTAAATATCACGGGTATGTTTGGTATACTTGTATTAGCTGGATTAGGATGGATTGGATCAAGAAAAAGAAAATTTTGTGATTGTTAGATAAAACTCTCTCTCCTTGCGATAAGGACTCACATTGTGGGTCCTTATCTTTTTTTATAACAGCATATAACAGTTGACAATCAGTTATACACTGTTATATACTGTTTGTGAAGAGGAGGGAGAAGATGAAGATTATCATAAATAATTCATCGATGCAGCCAATCTATGAACAACTTGTTGAACAAATAAAAGCTCAAATCATAAATGGTCAATTGCATGAAAATGATGTATTACCATCAGTTCGTGCGTTATCAAAAGAATTAAAGATAAGCGCATTAACAGTTAAAAAGGCGTATGATCATCTTGAAACAGAAGGATTTACAGCAACGATTCATGGCAAAGGTACTTATGTAAAAGGGGCGAATCAAGAGTTGTTGTTGGAGGAGCGGCGCAAAGAAGTCGAAACTGAACTGGAAAGTACCATTGATAAAGGAAGACGTTACGGGATGAACGACGATGAGATAAAAGCTTTATTTAATTTGATTATGGAGGAATAAGATATGTTAGAACTAATTAATGTGCAAAAAGATTATGGACGTTTTAAGCTTAATTGTTCTTTAGAAGTTAAGGCTGGTTGTGTTACTGGGCTGATCGGACAAAATGGTGCTGGTAAAAGTACTACTTTTAAAGCTGTTTTGGGTCTGATTTCAGTAGATAGTGGGACTGTTAAATTATTTAGCAAAGATATTAAAAGATTAAGTATAGAAGATAAACAAAATATTGGGGTCGTGTTATCGGATTCGGGATTTAGTGAATATCTGAGGATTGAAGATATCATCCCTATTATGGAATCACTGTATCGTCATTTTGATAAACAGATGTTTATTGAAAGAGTTCGTCATTTTGAATTACCATTAAACAAACAAATCAAAGAATTTTCAACGGGAATGAAAGTAAAATTAAAAGTTTTGATTGCTTTATCACACCAAAGTAAGTTATTGATTTTAGATGAGCCAACAGCAGGCTTAGATGTTATTGTGCGAGATGAATTGCTGGATATGCTTCGTGATTATATGGAACAAAATGAAGATTGTGCAATCATTATTAGTTCTCATATTTCCAGTGATTTAGAAGGACTATGTGATGATTTATATATGATTGATCAGGGTAAAATTGTTATGCATGAAGAAACAGATGTATTATTAAGTGACTATGCGATTTTGAAAGTTGATGAGGAACAGTTTTATGAATTAGATAAACAATATTTGCTTTGTCAAAAGAGAGAAAGTTTTGGATACCGCTGTTTAACTAATCAGAAACAATTTTATTTAGAAAATTATCCTGACGTGGTTATTGAAAAAAGTAGTATTGATGAGGTAATGACATTAATGATTAGGGGTGAAAAATAATGAAAGGCCTATATATTAAAGATTTTAAATTAATGATGAATCAAAAGATGTTTTTTATCGTAATTGCAGCAATGGCAATATTTTTTGCGGTTACCCAGACAAATATATTTTTTGTAATTAGTTATGCTACTTTTATTGCCGCAATGTTCGTTATAAGCAGTATTAGTTATGATGAATTTAATAATGGTAATGCGTTTCTCTTTACTTTACCAGTGACAAGAACTGGATATGTCAAAGAAAAATATTTATTTGCAGCTACTTTGGCGACCGGGGCATGGCTGGCAGCTACAATTTTATCGATAGTGGTTGTTTTTATTCAAGGAACTGAGGTTATTATTTTGGAGTGGTTTTTAACTGCGGCAATGATCTTGTTAGTGGCATTAATGATGGTCTTAATAATAATTCCAGTTCAACTTAAATTTGGTCAAAGTAAAGGAAATGTAGCAATGCTGTTAGTTATGGGTGGTGCTTTTGCAATTGGCTATTTAGTTGTGTCAGTTCTTTCAAATTTTGGAATTGATGTATTTGCGATGATTGATGCATTAAGCACGATTGGATTAAGCGGGTTGTTGATGATTTTACTCTTAATGGTTGCTGGTGCGGGGATAATATCGTATTTGATTAGTTGTAAAATTATGACAGAAAAAGAGTTTTGATGATAATGAGCAATGAAAAAAATATTAAAGATATTAGTGATTGTTATCTTTGTTACTAGTTTACTAGGATGTCAAGATAAGTATCATGAAACATATACTTTGCGGTATTATTATATTGAAGGTTGTGCTAATTGTGAATTTTTTACAAAAAAAGGGATTCCCCTAATCGAAAAAGAATTTGGAAAACATATGAAGATCGTTAAATATAATATGGATGATGCAACTTCGTTTGATAAAGTTAAAAAAGCTTATGATCATGATTTTGAACAGCTTCAGGATTTTGATTATGATCAATATGGTGTTGGGCCGTTTTTAGTCCTCGAGAATCATTATGCTCAATTAGGAGTTTATGATATTGAAAAATTTTTAAATAATTTAATTAGAGCAGTTAGTGGTGAGAAATTGATGGCACCAGAAAAAATCGAAAAATACTATTATTTTAAAGATAATTAAAAAAGTATCTATTCTTAATGAGTAGATGCTTTTTGCATTAGTATACATTTAGATAATTTTGGGTTATAATAACGAGTGAGGTGTAATATGAAAAAAATATTTAAAATCATGATAACCTTGGTACTCACTGTAAGTTTATTTGGTTGTCAAAAAAAGGAAAAGAATGTTTATACAGAAACATATACATTACAGTACTTTTATTTAGAAGGGTGTCCTAATTGTGAGAACTTCACAAAAAATGGTTTACCTTTAATAAAAGAAGAGTTTGGTGATCATATGAAAATTATTGAATATGATATGGATGATACAGAGACTCTTACAGAAGTAAAGGCTGCCTATGATGAAGTAATCAATAGCATTATTGATTTTAATCAAGATGATTATGGATTTGGTCCTTTTTTAGTTCTTGAGGGATATTATGCTCAATTAGGAGTTAGTGATGTTGATGATTATTTAGAAAATCTAATAGCAGCAATAAAAGGTGAAGAATTAAATGAACCTGGAGAGATTGATACGTATTATTATTTAAGAGATGGAAAGGTAAAGGAGGAATAAATATGGCCACACCACATAATCAAGCGACCAAAGGAGAAATAGCAAAAACAGTATTGATGCCGGGAGATCCTTTAAGAGCAAAATTTTTAGCAGAAACTTATTTAGAGAATGTAAAACAGTTTAATACAGTTCGTAATATGTTCGGATATACGGGAACTTATAAAGGAAAAGAAGTATCAATCATGGGTTCGGGAATGGGGATGCCATCGATTGGAATTTATAGTTATGAATTATTTAGTCAGTATGATGTAGAAAATATTATAAGGATCGGTTCATGTGGTTCTTTTAAAGAAAATGTGCATTTAAGAGATATTATTATTGTTCAAGGGTGCTGTACGGATTCTAATTTTGCTCATCAATATGAATTACCGGGTACTTATAGTGCTATTTCTAGTTATGCTTTATTAGAGCGGGCAGTTAATGAAGCTAAAGAAAAAGACGTTGTTTACCATGTTGGTAATGTTTTAGCATCAGATATTTTTTATCATGCTGATCAAGGTTCAGTTGAAAAATGGGCATCAATGGGTTGTCTTGGAGTAGAAATGGAATCATATGCTTTATTTGCTACTGCAGCCTATTTAAATAAGCGTGCTTTAACATTGTTAACAGTATCTGATTCATTGGTGTCAAATGAAGAAACGTCCCCTGAGGAAAGAGAAAAGACATTTACAGCGATGATGGAAATTGCTTTGGAGATTGCTTAATGAAGCAAAAGTTTGCGTTTTTTGATTATGATGATACTTTGATTCATGGTGATTCAGGAAGAGCACTATTAAAATATTATTTAAAAAAACATCCTTTAGCAGTATTTAGACTGCTAAAGGTAGCAGTTGCTTTTCCTTTATCGATAATTGGGTTAGTAAAATTTCAAACGGCTAAAAGTGCCTGGTTGTTTCCAATGGATAATCTAAGTGATGAAGAGCTTAATGATTTTTATCAAACATGTCTTATTCCTAAATATTATCCTAATGTAGTTGCAGAATTAAAAGATAAAAAAAATGACGGTTATCTTGTTTATATCTGTTCAGCATCGATTGAAGGTTACTTAAGATTTTGTGATCTGCCGGTAGATGGGATATTAGGAACGAAAACAGAGGTAATCGGAGGCAAATATACAAGTCGAATGATTGGTAATAATTGTAAAAACGAAGAAAAGGTAACACGGTTAACTGCGGTTATAGCGAAATTAGGGGTTGAGATAGACTATGAAAATTCATATGCTTATTCTGATTCAATGCACGATATTCCAATGTTAAAAATGGTTAAAAATAGAATTAGAATAAATAAAAAAAATGGAGAAATGACTCCATTCATAATTGAAGAGTAGATTACTACTCTTTTATTTTGTATCTAAATCAGTAAATAGTAGCATAATATTAATAATACCGGCAATACCAACTAAAATATATATTAACATTGATAAAAAGCTATCAACACCAAATAGAGAATCAACTAGGTTGAAATTGAATAAACCGATTAAGCCCCAGTTTATCGCTCCGATAATTGTTAATACTAATGAAATTTTTTGTAATATATTCATTATCTTCATCCTCCTTATTAAAGTGTATCCATTAGAAATATCTTTATACATAATATTTATTTTTAAACATATTTATTATTGGGGGTGTAAATTTGAAAAAAATATATATTGGTATTGCCGCGGCAGTTGTGATAGTAATCGCAGCGTTAACTTTCTTTAAAATGAAAGATAGTTCTTTAGATAAGGTGATTGAAAAGGTTAAGGCTTATGATAAATATGCACTTACTTGTAATATGGAAATGGTTGAAAATGATGAACTTAAAAGTTATCTAGTCAATGTTAGTTATTTAAAAGAAAAAAAGAATGAATATTATAAAGTAGAATTATATGATAAATCATTGAATCAATCACAAATCATTGTTAAGAACCCTGATGGTGTTTTTGTTTTAACACCAACTTTAAATCAAATCTTTAAATTTCAAAGTGAGTGGCCGAATAATTCCCCAAAACCATACATCTATCAATCTTTAATTGAATTATTAGAAAAAGGCGAAGTGGAAAAAATAAAAACAGGTTATCAAGTTAAATGTGAAGTGACTTATCCAAATGATTCACGGGTGGTAGCTCAAGAAATTATTTTTGATAAATCATTAGCGCCAAAGCAAGTAACCGTTTTAGATAAAGACGAAGCTGAAATAATTACCGCTGATTTTACTGATTTTAAGACAGATGTTAAATTGGGAAAAGATAATTTTAATGAGAAGAAGGTTTTAGAAAAGAGTACTAATGAGTATTCTAATGTTTCTAGTGAGTTACCATTGTATCCAGTTGCCTTAATGGGAAGCACTTTAGATAGTGAAAAAGTTTCAACGATTGATGGGACAACTAACCATATTTTAAAATTCACTGGAGATAAGAATTTTACAGTAATTGAAACACCGGTAACTGCTAGTGAAGAAGTTGCAGTTGAAACGGTAAGTGGTGAAGTAATTGATCTTGTTGATGGTGTGGCATTTTATAATGATGGTCAATTAATGATGATGAAATCAGGTGTTTTATGCAAATTGTATTCTCAAGATTTAAATAAAGATGAAATGGTCAATGTAATCAGTAGTATGCAGACATCGAGTTTAAAATAGAGGCAAAATGCCTCTAATACATAATTATGAAAATATTTGAATTATCAATTAGATTGGATTATACTTAGACAAGATGGAGGTGTCATATGAGTTTACATCGTGATACATATGCAGAAATTAATTTAAAATATTTAAAAGAAAATATTGAAACAACATATAAAAAATTTAAACGTCCGTTAATGGCGGTAATTAAAGCGGATGCTTATGGTCATGGATATCGAGAAGTGGCCACATATATTAAAGATATTGAATATCTTGAGATGTTTGCAGTAGCAACCTTACCGGAAGCAATTGAGTTACGTGAATTAGGTATTACTAAAGGAATTTTAATTTTAGGAGCTGTTCCAACTTCTAAGGAAGAAATTGATTTAGCAATTAAATATGATATTTCTTTAACAATGATCTCCTTGGATTACATGCATCATCTAGAAACATTGATAGATCAACAGCCGTTGAAAATCCATATTAAATTAGATACGGGAATGCATCGTATTGGCTTAACTAGCAAAGCACAGTTGGATGAGATGTTAAATACTATTGATTACAATAAGTTTATCTTAGAAGGAATTTTTACGCATTATGCAACAGCTGATGGTGAACAGGCAGCTTTTGACCAGCAAAGAGAACTTTTTTATGATTTAGTAGCTGATCATAAATTTAAATATATTCATTGTTGTAATAGTGCGGCAATGGCTTATCATCATGATGATCGTTCTAATTTAGGGAGAATTGGAATTATTATGTATGGGATCGATCCAGCTGGTAATGAAACAAAGGAATTTAAACAGGTAATGTCTTTATATTCTAAAGTTGCTCTGATTAAAAAAATTAAAGCTGGTGACCGAGTTGGTTACGGCTTGACTTACACTGCTGATGAAGATGAATATTTAGCAACGATCCCAATTGGCTATGCTGATGGATTGATTCGTAAAAATCAGGGGCGGAACGTTTATATTAATGGTAAATATTTTGAAATTGTTGGTCGTGTTTGCATGGATCAAATAATGGTTCGGGTAGATGAAACGATTAAAGAAGGGGATAAGGTAGAGATTTTTGGAGCGCATATAAGTTTAGCGAGCATGGCAAGAGAACTTGAAACGATTCCTTATGAAATAATTTGTTTGATTACTAAACGAGTTGACCGTTTATATATAAAATAAAAAAACAGTACAATGATGTAAAATCTAAATGTTAGCGAGAGACTGACTATAATAGATACATCATTATGCTGTTTTTTATTTGTACAATTGACTTAATCGGTAATATGATAAAGCACCAGTCTTAGCTGTTTTGACTTTTCCTTTTTCATATACTAATGTTTGTGGTACCGTACCATCAGTGATATCGAGTTTTTCTTCTAGCCAAGTAGTATAATCACTGTCACCAGAAACGTCTACATAGTATAGAGATTTACTACGATTTTTTTCTACAAATGTGGTCATGGTTTGTTGATATGATAATGTTGTATTATCACTATTATTTCCGATAACTACGACAAAACTATCCTTATCTTTAACTTTTTCTACTAATGCACTTTGAGTAATCGTTGTGTATTCAACATGGGTTATTTTCCGATATACAAATAATCCAATGAACACTACTAATACGATTCCAAAGATGCTAATTTCTTTCCACAATTTCTTTACTTTTTCCATGATTAGCCTCCATAATATACCTTTATATAATAACAAATATTTCAGCTAAAAACAATATATAATAAAGGGATATGATGTGACATATCCCATAGTTAAACTTATTTATGTTTTAAAGCATAATTCCAAGTGTCGCGACACATCTCGTCAATTCCTTTGGTAGCTATCCAATCAAGCTCTTCCTTGGCGCGAGCAGGATTAGCATAACAAGTAGCGATATCCCCAGGACGACGATCTTTAATAACGTATTTAACTTTTACATTATTGACTCTTTCGAAAGCTTTAACTAAATCAAGAACACTATATCCTGTACCTGTACCAAGATTACAAATATGGACTCCAGGATTAGCATAATATTCAATTGCTTTTACATGCCCTTTAGCTAAGTCAACAACATGAATATAATCACGAACGCCAGTTCCGTCATGTGTATCATAATCATCACCAAATACACCTAAGCATTCTAATTCACCAGTTGCAACTTTCATGATATATGGCATTAAATTGTTAGGAATCCCTTTAGGATCTTCACCAATCAATCCAGATTCATGGGCTCCGATTGGATTAAAGTAACGTAACAATGTTACTGACATTTCTGGGCATGCATGTTGAACATCAGTTAAAATTCTTTCCATCATTGCTTTGCTAGTACCGTATGGGTTAGTTGTTTCACCTAACTTACAATCTTCAGTAATTGGAACGGTTTCTGGGTCACCATAAACTGTAGCACTAGATGAAAAAACAATTTGATTAACATGATATTTTTTCATCATTTTACTAACGATCAAAGTTGTTGTTAAGTTATTAGTATAATATTCAATTGGTTTTTCAACAGATTCTCCGACAGCTTTAAATGCTGCACAATGAATTACGGCATCAAGTTTATTTTCCTTAAAGACAGCTTCAGTTTTTTCCTCATCTAAAATATTAAATTCATAAAATTTTACTTCTTTACCAGTGATTTGTTTAATATACCCCAATACTTCAGGTCTTGAATTAGAGAAGTCATCAATCACAGTAACTTCATAACCAGCATTTAATAATTCTACACAAATGTGGCTCCCGATATATCCGGTTCCACCGCAAACAAGTACGTTCATCACTATACCTCCTAATATGTTTTAATAATACCATTTTTAACTTTTTAATAAAAGGGATTAGATAAAATAATCGAGCATATCATTGAAGATATGCTCGACATTTTATTTATTGAGAACTGCTTTAACTATGTTATCGCTAGCAAATTCATAATCTAAAAATTCCATTTCAAAGACACCTTGACCTTGTGTGATTGAACGTAGATCAACGGCATAATTCATCACTTCACTCATTGGTGCTTCTGCAACGATTTTGATTAGACCGTCATTTAAAACATCACTGCCAATTACCCGAGCACGTTTAGTATTAAAGTTACTCATGATGTCACCAGTGTATTGTTCATCAACGACCACCTTCATTTTCATATATGGCTCTAATAAGGCGGGACTTGCTTTTGGGATAGCTTCTTTAAAGCACATTGCAGTTGCAGTTTTAAAGGCCGTTTCCGATGAATCAACGTTATGATAGGCACCATCAATCAGAGTAGCTTTAATGCCTAAAACAGGGTAACCGGCTAAAACACCACTTTTAACGCTTTCTATTAATCCCTTCTCAACTGCAGGAAAATAAGATTTAGGAACTGCACCGCCAAATACTTTTTCTTCAAAAAGATATGATTGACTGTAATCGTAGGTAGGCTCGAAAGTAATTTCGACTTCGCCGAATTGGCCATGACCACCTGATTGTTTTTTGAATCTGGTTCTTTGGGTAATGCTCTTATTAATTGTTTCTCGATATGGAATCTTGATATTTTCTAAAGTCGCTTCGACTTTAAATTTGCTTTTTAATTTATTTAACATCATATCTAAATGAATGTCTCCAATTCCATAGATGCATTGTTGTTTTGTTTCAGGATTACTTTCGAATTTTAAAGTAGGGTCTTCTTCTAAGAGTTTATTAATTGCATTTGCAATTTTTTCCTCATTACTTTTACCTAAGGGAACGATTGCTTTACCGTAATATGGAGTTGAAAATTCAATCTCTGGAACAATAATTTGATAACCAGCAATGCACAATGTATCATTAGTTTTTGAATAACTAAGTTTTGTAACTGCGCCAATATCACCAGCATGAAGACAATCGACCTCGATTAAATCTTTCCCCTTAGGTTGATATAGTTTAGCGATTCGTTCGACTTCTTTTTCTTTTACATTATATAATGAACTACCGCTATAAAGGGTTCCGGTAACGACCTTAAACAATGTAGTTCGGCCGATGAAAGGATCTGCGATTGTTTTAAAGATAAAAATACTTGCAGGAAGACTTTCGTCATAACCGATGATTTCTTCTTCATCAGTGTCGATTTTTTTTACGATTAATGAATTTGTCATGTCACCAGCAGCGCTAAAGAATGCAACGATTGAATTTAAAATAATTTGAATACCAATTTGATCAGTTCCGCATAAAACGGGAATAAGAGTGCGCTCCATTACCCCTTTACGAAGTGCCCAGGAAATTTCTTCTTTCGTAAATGGTTCTTCATTAATATACTTTTCTAATAGTTCATCACTGGTATTAGCAACGGCTTCGTCAATCATTTCTTTAATTGGCCGAACTTGTTCCATCAATTCAATAGGAATATCAGTTGCCTTGGTTTGCTCTCCATCAAAAATTCGTCCCTCCATTTTAGCTACATTAACATAACCGACCATTTTATTATTATCCATGATTGGTACTTGGATGGGAGCAATGGCTTTGCCATACGTATCCTTTAATTGTTGCAGTTTAGTTGCATAGTCACTGCTAGGGTTATCTAATCCGTTAATATAGATGATTTTGGCTTTATCTTTAGCTCTAAACATCGCTTGTTTTGTACCGGCACTGATTCCCGCTGAAGAAGGAACGACGATCAAAGCTGATTCACAAACACTTAGAGCTGCTTCGCATTCACCAACAAAGTCAAAAATTCCTGGAACATCAACTAAATTGATTTTACAGTTATTCCATTCAACAGGAATAACAGCTAAATTGACAGATGACTGACGTTTTATTTCTTCTTCACTATAGTCGCTTAAAGTATTGCCTTCGCTAATACTTCCGGTTCGATTAATGATGCCGCTGCGATATGCCATTGCTTCAACGATGCTTGTTTTACCGCATCCAGAGTGCCCCAAGACAGCAACATTTCCGATTTCGTTCGCATGATAAGTTCTCATAAAATACCACCTTTCTATAAATGAACTTCTTTCTTTTATTTTATCATAATGACAGAAAAAATTATTGTAATATAATAATAAAAAAGAGCGCTTACATATGTTGGTTTGTAAATTTCTTTTAGTGTTATAATGAATTGTTTATTTTGTTTAGAGCTTTCAATGCATACACGTGCGCAGTTTATCCTAAAACTTTTAATTAAAGACTTATTTTTGGCAAGATATTCAATTAAAAGGAGTATTGATTATTGAAAAATAGCTAAGCAAGTAAATGATTAGATTACTTTTTCATTTTTAACATATTTAGTATTATCATGCTGAGTATTTTTATTAATCTGTTCAGTCTAGGATTTTATCAAAAAACAGTTAAGTCAAATATAGTTATAAATTTTTATTTTACCTATCTCTAAAATTTATGGAGTGATTAGATTTCAAGTTGTTTCCAATATGAATAGTTATATGAGGATATTTTATCTATTTAATAAATGCTAATTATAAAATGAGTTTTAACAGAAAAAATTAAAAAAATTGCAAAAAAGTGTTGACCTTTTGTTTGATAATTGTTATATTTATATGGCAGTCAACGAGACACTGGAGGTTTAGCTCAGTTGGGAGAGCATCTGCCTTACAAGCAGAGGGTCAGCGGT
>OAZY01000616.1_pt1 | contig 22276 bp, 20 predicted proteins | sample 1494931 | NCBI WGS metagenome assembly OAZY01 (sample SAMEA2579921, study PRJEB22360) | human gut metagenome | biome: human gut; feature: human-associated habitat; material: faeces | place: Denmark | collected 2008/2010 | reverse complement strand
AGCTCCAGCCGCGGTAGCCTTGGGTGCGGGGTGGGGGGGGGGAGCCACTCGGGGTTGTTGGATCGTCGCTGGGCGGCTACTACGCGACCTGGCTGTCGCAGTGCTTTATGGTGCCGGCGGTGGTCGTCAACCCGGCGGTGCGCCCGTTTGAACTGCTGAACAATTTTCTCGGCCACAATGAGAATCCATACACCGGGCAGCAATATGTGCTAGAGTCTCGCCATATTTACGATCTCAAGGTCATGCAAATCGACCCGCTTGAAGCGCCGGATTTACTCTGGCTGCTGCAGCAGACCGGGGATGAAGTGCTTGATTACCGCCAGGCCGTTCATTACTACGCCTCCTGCCGGCAAACGGTGGAGGAGGGCGGTAATCACGCATTTGTCGGCTTTGACGATCATTTCACTCAGATTATCGAATTTCTCGGCCTGTGCTAAACGGCCCTGAACGACCTACGAATACACACCATGACGCAATCTTCATATAACGCTGATGCCATTGAGGTACTCACCGGGCTAGAGCCGGTGCGCCGCCGTCCGGGCATGTATACCGACACCACCCGTCCTAACCATCTTGGTCAGGAAGTTATTGATAACAGTGTCGATGAAGCGCTGGCAGGCCACGCCAAACGCGTGGAAGTTATCCTTCATGCCGACCAGTCCCTGGAAGTCATTGACGACGGGCGCGGCATGCCGGTCGACATTCACCCGGAAGAAGGGGTGCCGGCGGTTGAGCTGATCCTCTGCCGACTGCACGCGGGCGGTAAGTTTTCCAACAAAAACTACCAGTTTTCCGGCGGCCTGCACGGGGTGGGGATCTCGGTGGTCAACGCCCTGTCAAAACGCGTAGAGGTAACGGTTCGTCGCGACGGTCAGGTCTACAGCATCGCCTTTGAAAACGGTGAAAAAGTAGAAGATCTGCACGTCACTGGTACCTGTGGCAAACGCAATACCGGGACCAGCGTCCATTTCTGGCCGGACGAAAGCTTCTTCGACAGCCCGCGTTTCTCCGTTTCGCGTTTGACCCATCTGTTAAAAGCGAAAGCGGTGCTGTGTCCCGGCGTGGAAATCGTGTTTCGCGATCAGGTCAACGACAGCGAGCAGCGCTGGTGCTATGCCGATGGCCTTAACGACTACCTGTGCGAAGCCGTAAACGGCCTGCCGCTGCTGCCGGAAAAACCGTTCGTCGGCACCTTCTCCGGCGAGACGGAAGCCGTGGACTGGGCGCTGCTGTGGCTGCCGGAAGGCGGCGAATTGCTGACCGAAAGCTACGTCAACCTGATCCCGACCATGCAGGGCGGGACGCACGTTAACGGTCTGCGTCAGGGACTGCTGGATGCGATGCGCGAGTTCTGCGAATACCGTAATATCCTGCCGCGCGGCGTGAAGCTGTCAGCGGAAGATATCTGGGATCGCTGCGCCTACGTGCTGTCGGTGAAAATGCAGGATCCGCAGTTCGCCGGGCAAACCAAAGAGCGTCTGTCGTCGCGCCAGTGCGCGGCATTCGTCTCCGGCGTGGTGAAAGATGCCTTCAGTCTGTGGCTGAACCAGAACGTACAGGCTGCCGAACTGCTGGCGGAGATGGCTATTTCCAGCGCCCAGCGTCGTCTGCGCGCCGCCAAGAAAGTGGTGCGTAAAAAGCTGACCAGCGGTCCGGCATTGCCGGGTAAGCTGGCAGACTGCACCGCCCAGGACCTGAACCGCACCGAGCTGTTCCTCGTCGAAGGGGACTCGGCGGGCGGTTCAGCCAAGCAGGCGCGCGATCGCGAATATCAGGCGATCATGCCGCTGAAAGGCAAGATCCTGAATACCTGGGAAGTCTCGTCCGATGAAGTGTTAGCTTCGCAAGAAGTGCACGACATTTCGGTGGCGATTGGTATTGACCCGGATAGCGATGATTTAAGCCAGCTGCGCTACGGCAAAATTTGTATTCTGGCGGATGCCGATTCCGATGGCCTGCACATTGCCACCCTGCTGTGCGCGCTGTTTGTGAGACATTTCCGTACCCTGGTGAAAGAGGGGCACGTCTACGTCGCGCTGCCGCCGCTGTACCGTATCGATCTCGGTAAAGAGGTCTACTACGCGCTGACGGAAGAAGAAAAAACCGGCGTGCTGGAGCAGCTGAAGCGTAAGAAGGGCAAGCCAAACGTCCAGCGCTTTAAAGGTCTGGGTGAGATGAACCCAATGCAGCTGCGGGAAACCACGCTTGATCCGAATACCCGCCGGCTGGTGCAACTGGTGATCAGCGATGAGGATGAGCAGCAGACCACGGCGATGATGGACATGCTGCTGGCCAAGAAGCGTTCCGAAGACCGTCGCAACTGGCTGCAGGAGAAGGGCGATATGGCGGATCTGGAAGTGTAAGTCTGTACGCTGCGCCTGACGTAAAAGGGAGCCTTAGGCTCCCTTTTTCATTTCACGACTGCGTCGGCGGGCTTAGACGCCAGGCTGCAGGATACGGATGGTGGTCTCCAGCACATCGCCTTTGACCGCTTCCGACCAGGCTTTCATGTGCGGCGTTTGCAGGTGCGCTTCAAGATGCGCGACGCTTTCCCACTGCTCCACCATGACGATAGAGTCGGGGGCCGTGGTCTGGAAGCTGACGCCGGCGGCATGATCTACCATGGGCGCGTAGCCGTGGCAGCCGGCCTCCTGCAAAACGGTCGGAATGATTTTCGCGAACTGATCGAGAACCGCCTGACGGTGGTGCTGGCCCGGGCGGGTACGGATTTCTGCAATCACTGTTAACATGGTTAACTCAACTCCTTCTGTGTGTATCTCGTCATACTCCAGGTTCGAATAACTCGAAATATGTAGAGCGTAGACCTGTAGTTAACCAAAAATTTCCGCCAGATGCTTGCGATATTCTGCGATATACCGTGGGACATCAGGCATTTTAATCACGTCGTTGGCGATAAAGGTCGGCAGCGCTTCCATTCCCAGGAACTGGTTAGCCTTATGGAACGGCAGGTAAACGCCGTCAACGCCGACGCCGTGGAAGAACTGGTCTTCGTCGGTGAAGGCTTCCATCGGCGCGTTCCAGGTCAGGGAGAGCATATATTTTTTCCCCTGCACCAGGCCGCCGGAGCCATATTTTTTGCTGGCGTCGGAGCGGGTACGACCGTCGCTGGCGTACAGCGAGCCGTGGCCTTCGGTAAAGACATCATCCATATATTTCTTCACCGTCCACGGGGCGCCCATCCACCAGCCCGGCATCTGCCAGATCACCACATCGGCCCAGAGGAAATTCTGCACTTCTGCTTTTACGTCGTACTCGCTTTCGGCGCGAACGCTTTTAACATCGTGCCCGGCGTCGCGCAGATAACTCTCCGCGACCTCGGTCAGGGTGTCGTTCAGCTGGCCATTCGAGTGCGCGAACTTTTTTGCGCCATTGATAATCAGGATGTTGCTCATCATTTGTCCTCAATCTTGAAAATTTGCCGACGATCTTACCCCGCGAAGCGGGGCAGTAAAATGAGCAAAATGTGCAAAGTCTTTTGCCAAATGAGCAATAATCTCGCTACCAGTACACGCGGGCTTCGAAGCCGCCGTCGCGCGCGTTGGCGAAATCAACCTGCATGCCGTGCAGCGAGGCGATGCGCCGGACGATAGACAGGCCCAGGCCGCTGCCCGGCGCGTCCTGCCCCGGCGGGCGATAAAAACGCTCGCCGATGCGCGCCAGCGCCTGCGGGCTAATGCCTGGGCCGTTATCACGCACCCGAAACTCGCGGCCGTTGAGGGTGATATCAACCTGGCTGCCGCGCGGGCTATAGCGTACGGCATTATCCAGCAGGTTGCGCACCAGCAGGCTGAGCAGCAGCGGCTGGCCGGTGTGAACGATATGACTGGCATTCAGGTGTAGGCGTAGTTCAATGGCGGACTGCTGCGCATGGTGATACATCTCCATCACCGCCGACTGCAGCAGGTCGTCGATGGCGACCGGCTGCACGTCGTCCAGTTGGGCGAGTGAGTCCAGCCGCGACAGCGTCAGCAGTTGATCGACCAGCCGGGTGGCGCGATCGATCCCCTGGTGGAGCTGGGCCAGCGCTTTCTCACGTCCTTCTGCATCGTCCATAGAGAGCTGGGCGACGTCGGTCTGTACCTTCAGTGCCGCCAGCGGGCTGCGCAGTTCATGGGCGGCATCAGAGGTAAACCGACGTTCGCGCAGCATGGCGTTATGGGTGCGCTGGAACAACTGATTCAGAGCCTCGACCAGCGGGCGGACTTCGGAGGGGATCTTCTCCACGCTGAGCGATTCCGCTGAGTCCGGCGCGCGCAGGCGCAGCGTGCGCGCCAGCTTTTTCAACGGCGCCAGTTCGCGGCTTAACAGCACGATAAGCAGCACGAACATCAGCGGCAGGGCGATCATCCACGGGGTGAGCTGCGAGGTCACGATATCCATCGCCATTTCGCGCCGATAATCCCACTCCTGACCGACGACGATGCGATGGCGACCATCGGCAGTGGTTAACGACAGGAAGCGCCACTCGTCATCATCGCCGCGCAGGTAGCCATTGCTGAACCCCTCGCGCTGCGAGTTCCACTGGATATCCTCTCCATTCTCGCCGTCGTTGAGCACCATGGTGCCGTCGCGGGTGAAGATGGCGAACGCCAGCGCGTCGTCGTCGATGTGTCCATGCCGCACCTTTTTCTTTTCACCGAGCGATTCGGGCGGGGCGCGGAGTTCATCGAAATGCATGGCGCTCAGGCGGCGGGCGAACAGCAACTGCTGGGTATCGAACAGCTTATCCAGCTTTTTGCTGGTTTGCTGCCAGGCGATCACGCTGGCGACGCCCCAGGCGGCCGCGGTCAGCACAGCAAACAGCAGCGTCAGACGGACGCGCAGGCTCATGCGGGCAAGTCGTTTCATGCGTCACCCAGGGTATAGCCTATGCCGTGGACAGTGCGGATAAATCCGCTACCGAGTTTGCGGCGCAGATGATGGACGTGAACTTCCACGGCGTTGCTGGAGACCTCGTCGTCCCAGGTGTAGAGCTTTTCTTCGATAAGCTTGCGCGGCAGTACGCGACCAGCGTTACGCAGCAGCAGTTCCAGCAGGGCGAACTCTTTCGGCTTTAGCACCAGGCTCTCGCCGTCGAGGCTGGCGGTTAAGCGGTTCGGGTCGAGGCTCACCTTGCCGTGGCGCAGCTCGCTGCTGCTCTGGCCGTGCGCGCGACGGATCAACGCTTCGAGGCGCGCCGCCACTTCAATCAGGGCGAAAGGCTTGCACAGATAGTCATCGGCGCCGAGCCGTAGCCCCTCCACTCGCTGGCTGAGCGCATCGCGGGCGGTAAGGATCAGCACTGGCTCATGGCGGCCCTTGTCCCGCCATTCGCGCAGAATATCGAGGCCATCGATGCCGGGGAGGGTGAGATCCAGGATTGCGGCGTCGTAGGGGGCGCTATATAAGGCATTTTTGCCCTCCAGCCCGGCGGTAAACCAGTCAATGCTGAAGCCCATTTTGCTCAGCCCGGCTTTGATGCCGTCGCCGATCAGCTTGTCATCTTCCACCAGTAATATGCGCATGTTTCCCTCCGACGATCCTGTTTCTTTGCGCAGTAAACCGCGTTGAAGCGGGTGATGTACAGCATTAAAATTTCTTTTTTCCGCTTAAGAAGTCGTTAAGTTTTGTCGGGCGTAATAGGAGCCATATCAACACGAAGGGAGAACACATCATGAAGAAAATTGCTGCGATGACCGCGATCGTTGCCCTGGTTTCCATGCCGGTGCTGGCTGCCGAACAGGGCGGGTTTACCGGTCCTTCTTCGACCACGCAGGTCAGTTCCACCGCGCAGGCTGGTGGATTCACCGGCCCGAGCGGCGCGGTGACCACTGTCGCCAATGCCAAATCGCTGCGGGACGATACCTGGGTGACCCTGCGCGGCAAAATCACCGAGCGCATTTCTGACGATCTGTATAAGTTTCAGGATGCTTCCGGGGTGATCAATGTCGATATCGACCACAAGCGCTGGAACGGCGTGACCGTCGGCCCGCAGGACACGGTAGAAATTCAGGGGGAAGTCGATAAGGACTGGAACTCGGTAGAAATCGACGTTAAACAGATCCGTAAAATCGCGCCATAAGTCTTCGTCAGATAAGCGCAAGATCGGTCAGGCATCGCGATCCTCGCTCTGTCAGAGTATGTCGCGAGGAGGAGACGATGAACGATATTAAGGCCAGCCCGGCGTATGTCGGGCGCTTCCAGCGTGTCTGTAGGTATATTGCGCGCCATCTTGATGAGCCGCTGTCGCTGGAGGCGCTGAGCGCGATAGCGCACAGTTCGCCTTACCATTTTCACCGGCAATTTAGCGCTTATACCGGTATTCCATTGTACCGGTATATTCAGTGGTTGCGTCTGCGACGCGCCTGTTGGCGCCTGGCGTTTAACCCCTGCGATAAAGTCATCGATATTGCCCTTGATGCCGGATTTCAGAATGCGGAGTCGTTCAGTCGTGCCTTCCGTACCGCGTTTGACCAAAGCCCGACCCAATTCCGTCAGCAACCGGACTGGGCCGAGTGGCATCGACGCGTACCGAAACATACGCTACAGGAGCAAACGTCGATGGACGTCAACATCATTTCCTTCCCCACCACCCGGATAGCCGTATTGCAACATCGCGGCAGCCCGGACCTTGTCAACACCACCGCCGCGCGTTTTATCGCCTGGCGTAAGACGAGCGGATTATCGCCCGTCGCCACCAGCGATACCTGGGGTATCGCCTGGGACGATCCGCAGACCACCCCGCAGGAGGCATTTCGTTTTGATATCTGCGGTACGGTCGCTGGGCCGGTCGGTGAAAACGCCTTTGGCGTGATTAACGGCGAAATCCCCGGCGGACGCTGCGCCGTCGTGCGCCATCACGGCTCGCTGGACACGCTGGCGAACAGCGTTTGGTTTCTCTATCGCGACTGGTTACCCGCGTCAGGCGAGACGTTACGGGATTTTCCGGTGTACTTCCGTTACCTCAATTTTGTCCATGAGGTGGCTGAGCATGAACTGCAAACCGATATTTATCTGCCGCTGGCCTGATTAAGCGTGACGGAATCCTCAGCCGATCTCACGGCCTGTGACTCAGGGCGTGAGATCGGGTATTATCGCGGGTAGTTTTGCCGTCCGAACGGTCGGTACCCAGATTGAGGATCCACGATTAATGAGCGATATGGCAGAGCGCCTTGCGCTGCATGAATTTACGGAAAATGCTTACCTGAACTACTCCATGTACGTGATCATGGACAGGGCATTACCGTTTATTGGCGATGGCTTAAAACCGGTCCAGCGTCGCATCGTCTACGCGATGTCCGAGCTGGGGCTGAACGCCAGCGCGAAATTCAAAAAGTCCGCCCGCACCGTCGGCGACGTGTTGGGTAAATATCACCCGCACGGCGACAGCGCCTGCTATGAAGCGATGGTGCTGATGGCGCAGCCGTTCTCTTACCGTTACCCGCTGGTAGACGGGCAGGGAAACTGGGGTGCGCCGGACGATCCGAAATCCTTCGCCGCCATGCGTTACACCGAGTCCCGCCTGTCGAAGTATGCTGAACTGCTGCTCAGCGAGCTGGGACAGGGAACGGTCGACTGGGTACCAAACTTTGACGGGACGCTGCAGGAGCCGAAAATGCTGCCTGCGCGTCTACCGAACATCCTGCTTAATGGCACCACCGGCATCGCGGTGGGTATGGCCACTGATATTCCGCCGCACAACCTGCGTGAAGTGGCCAAAGCGGCTATTACCCTGATTGAGCAGCCGAAAACGACTCTCGACGAACTGCTGGATATCGTGCAGGGGCCGGATTTCCCGACCGAGGCGGAGATCATCACCTCGCGGGCGGAAATTCGCAAAATCTACCAGAACGGACGCGGCTCAGTGCGCATGCGCGCGGTGTGGAGCAAAGAGGACGGCGCGGTGGTGATTAGCGCGCTGCCGCACCAGGTTTCCGGCGCCAAAGTGCTGGAGCAGATTGCGGCGCAGATGCGCAATAAAAAGCTGCCGATGGTTGACGATCTGCGCGACGAATCGGACCACGAAAACCCGACCCGTCTGGTGATCGTCCCGCGCTCCAACCGGGTGGATATGGAACAGGTGATGAACCACCTGTTTGCCACTACCGATCTGGAAAAAAGCTACCGCATCAACCTCAATATGATCGGCCTCGACGGACGCCCGGCGGTGAAAAACCTGCTGGAGATCCTCAGCGAGTGGCTGGTGTTCCGTCGCGATACCGTGCGTCGCCGTCTGAACCATCGGTTAGAGAAAGTGCTTAAGCGCCTGCATATCCTTGAAGGTTTGCTGGTGGCGTTTCTCAATATCGATGAAGTGATCGAGATCATCCGCACCGAAGATGAACCGAAGCCAGCCCTGATGTCGCGCTTTGGCATCAGCGAAACCCAGGCGGAAGCGATTCTGGAATTAAAACTGCGCCACCTCGCCAAACTGGAAGAGATGAAGATCCGCGGCGAGCAGGACGAGCTGGAAAAAGAGCGCGACCAGCTGCAGGCGATTCTGGCTTCTGAGCGTAAAATGAACAACCTGCTGAAAAAAGAGCTGCAGGCTGATGCCGATGCTTTCGGTGACGAACGCCGCTCGCCGCTTCACGAACGTGAAGAAGCGAAAGCGATGAGCGAGCATGATATGCAGCCGTCTGAGCCAGTGACTATCGTTCTGTCGCAGATGGGCTGGGTGCGGAGCGCCAAAGGGCACGACATCGACGCTCAGGGCTTGAGCTATAAAGCGGGCGACAGCTGGAAGGCCTCGGCGAAAGGCAAGAGCAACCAGCCGGTGGTGTTTATCGATACCACCGGGCGCAGCTATGCCATCGATCCGATTACCCTGCCTTCCGCGCGTGGCCAGGGCGAGCCGCTTACCGGTAAGCTGACTCTGCCGCCGGGGGCGACCGTGGAACATATGCTGATGGAAAGCGACGATCGTAAGCTGCTGATGGCTTCCGACGCGGGCTACGGTTTTGTCTGCACCTTCAACGATCTGGTGGCGCGCAACCGTGCCGGTAAAGCGCTGATCACCCTGCCTGACAACGCGCACGTGATGCCGCCGCTGGTGATTGAGGACGAGTCCGATATGCTGCTGGCCATCACGGCAGCCGGACGGATGCTGATGTTCCCGGTGAGCGATCTACCGCAGCTGTCGAAAGGCAAGGGCAACAAAATTATCAGCATTCCTGCGGCGGAAGCCGCCGCCGGGCAGGATGGCCTGGCGCATCTGTTTATCCTGCCACCGCAGAGCACGCTCACCATCCATGTTGGCAAACGGAAAATCAAACTGCGTCCGGAAGAGCTGCAAAAAGTCACCGGCGAGCGTGGTCGCCGCGGTTCGCTGATGCGCGGGCTGCAGAAGATCGACCGTGTTGAAATCGACTCGCCGCGCCGCGCCGCGGCAGGCGATAGTGAAGAGTAAACGCCACTCCTCCCGTCTTTGACGGGAGGAGGCGAAAAAATGCCGCAAAATCGTTGTTTATTCAGGCGTTGCGATTAACAATGTCCATCACCAGGGACCCAGGAAGAACGGTCCCGGCCTGCGCAGAACTGATGAGCCTGCCTTCTGTCAGCAGCGAATAATTCTAAGCGGTTTGGGTTTTAGAGGTAGCTATGCTATTCATTTTTCGAGTAATTTTCGTGGTCATTTATTGCATCGTGGTGTGCATACTTGGCTGTCTGTACTGCTTGTTCAGCCCGCGTAATCCAAAACATGTTGCCACTTTCGGCCATCTGTTTGGCCGCTTATCTCCGGTATTTGGCCTGAAGGTGGAACTGCGCAAACCTGCTGATGCGGAAAGCTATGGCAACGCGATCTACATCGCTAACCACCAGAACAACTATGATATGGTGACGGCCTCGAACATCGTGCAGCCGCCGACGGTCACCGTAGGTAAAAAAAGCCTGCTGTGGATCCCGTTCTTTGGCCAGCTCTACTGGCTGACGGGCAACCTGCTGATTGACCGTAATAACCGAACCAAAGCGCATGGCACCATTGCTGAAGTGGTGAATGCCTTTAAAAAGCGTAAAATTTCGTTCTGGATGTTCCCGGAAGGGACCCGCAGTCGCGGCCGCGGCCTGCTGCCTTTTAAAACCGGCGCCTTTCACGCGGCGATCGCCGCCGGAGTGCCGATTATTCCGGTGTGCGTGTCCAACACATCGAACAAAATTAAGCTCAACCGCTGGAACAACGGTCTGGTGATTGTTGAGATGCTGCCGCCGGTGGATACCAGCCAGTTCGGTAAAGACAACGTGCGCGCGCTGGCGACGCATTGCCGCGAGCTGATGGCCGCCAAAATTGCTGAGCTGGACAACGAAGTGGCCGCGCGCGAAGCGGCTAAAAAGTCATAAGACAGGAAACGCCGCCAACGCGCGCGTATTGCTGGCGGGAAACGAATTCCCTTTTTCATTTGTCAGTATGTCATGGAGTTAATATGTCACTCAGTCGGCGTCAGTTTATTAAGGCTTCCGGCGTAGCGCTGTGCGCTGGCGCCGCGCCGCTGAAAGCCCATGCCGGCGGCCATCAGCCGGCGCGCGGGCGTGCCCCCCTGCCGGTTCCGCCGCTGCTGGAATCGCGTCGCGGTCAGCCGCTGTTTCTGACGCTGCAGCGTTCGCACTGGTCGTTTACGCCAGGCACTCGCGCCCCCGTCTGGGGGATCAATGGCCGCTACATGGGGCCGACGATCCGCGTCTGGAGCGGGGACGACGTCAAGCTTATCTACAGCAACCGTCTGACTGAGAATGTCGCGATGACCATCCGCGGCCTGCAGGTTCCAGCAGCGCTGATCGGCGGCGCGGCGCGTATGATGTCGCCGAACGCCGACTGGGCGCCGGTGCTGCCTATCCGCCAGAGCGCTGCCACCTTGTGGTATCAGGCCAACACGCCGAACCGGATGGCGAAGCAGGTATACAACGGCCTGGCCGGCATGTGGCTGGTGGAAGATGAGGTCAGCAAGAACCTGCCAATCCCTAACCACTACGGCGTTGATGACTTCCCGGTGATCATTCAGGACAAGCGGCTGGATAACTTCGGCACGCCGGAATATAGCGAACCGGGGAGCGGCGGCTTCGTTGGCGATACGCTGCTGGTTAACGGCGTGCAGAGCCCGTATGTCGAAGTGTCGCGCGGCTGGGTGCGCCTGCGCCTGCTGAACGCCTCCAACTCCCGTCGCTATCAGCTGCAGATGAGCGATGGCCGACTGCTGCATGTGATTTCCGGCGACCAGGGGTTCCTGCCGGCGCCGGTCTCGCTCAAGCAGCTGTCGCTGGGGCCGGGGGAACGGCGTGAAATTCTGGTCGATATGACCAACGGCGATGAAGTGTCCATTACCTGCGGTGAAGCGGCGAGTATTGTCGACCGTATCCGCGGCTTTTTTGAACCGTCAAGTATTCTGGTCTCCACGCTGGTGTTGACCCTGCGCCCGACCGGGCTGCTGCCGCTGGTCACCGACAGTCTGCCGGTGCGTCTGCTGCCGACCGAGCTGCTCTCCGGCACGCCGATCCGCAGCCGGGATATCACCCTTGGCGACGATCCGGGCATCAACGGCCAGCTGTGGGATCCGCAGCGTATCGATATCACGGCGCAACAGGGGACCTGGGAGCGCTGGACGGTGCGCGCCGACCGCCCGCAGTCGTTCCATATTGAAGGGGTGATGTTCCAGATCCGTAACGTCAACGGCTCGTCGCCCTTCCCGGAAGATCGCGGCTGGAAGGACACCGTGTGGGTCGACGGGCAGGTTGAACTGCTGGTCTACTATGCTCAGCCGTCGTGGCCGCACTTCCCGTTCCAGTATCTGAGCCAGACGCTGGAGCTTGCCGACCGCGGCTCGATCGGCCAGATGCTGGTGAATCCCGCGCCGTAATCTCTTCAACCCTGGCCGGAACACGGTCAGGGTTTGAGAAAATCCTCCTTCATTTCCACTATCATTCCGGCTTATAATCCACGCCCTTTTGGTTATTTTTTTATCATTTCCCCCGGAAGCAATATGAGCGCAATATCCCTGATCCAACCGGATCGTGACCTTTTTTCCTGGCCGCAATACTGGGCTGCCTGTTTTGGCCCTGCGCCATTTTTACCGATGTCGCGTGAAGAGATGGACCAACTTGGCTGGGATAGCTGCGACATTATTCTGGTGACCGGCGACGCCTACGTCGACCACCCGAGCTTCGGGATGGCCATCTGCGGCCGTATGCTGGAAGCGCAGGGGTTCCGGGTGGGGATCATTTCCCAGCCGGACTGGAACAGCAAAGACGACTTTATGCGCCTGGGTAAGCCGAACCTGTTCTTCGGCGTGACCGCGGGCAATATGGACTCGATGATCAACCGCTACACCGCCGACCGTAAGCTGCGCCATGACGATGCTTACACCGCCGGCAACGTGGCGGGTAAACGCCCGGACCGCGCCACCCTGGTCTACACCCAGCGCTGTAAAGAGGCGTGGAAAGACGTGCCGGTGATCCTCGGCGGCATCGAGGCCAGCCTGCGCCGTACCGCGCATTATGATTACTGGTCCGATACCGTGCGCCGCTCGGTGCTGGTGGACTCCAAGGCCGATATGCTGATGTTCGGCAACGGCGAGCGTCCGCTGGTGGAAGTCGCGCATCGCCTGGCGATGGGCGAAACCATCGACCAGATCCGCGATGTGCGCAATACCGCCATCATGGTGAAAGAGGCGCTGCCGGGCTGGAGCGGCGTCGATTCCACCCGCCTGGATACGCCTGGCAAAATTGACCCGATCCCGCATCCGTACGGTGAGGATCTGCCGTGTGCCGATAACAAGCCGGTTGCGCCGAAAAAGCAGGAAGCCAAAAGCATCACCGTGCAGCCGCCGCGGCCCAAACCGTGGGAAAAGACCTATGTGCTGCTGCCTTCCTTCGAGAAGGTGAAAGGCGATAAGGTCCTGTACGCTCACGCTTCGCGTATTCTGCACCATGAAACCAACCCCGGCTGCGCCCGGGCGCTGATGCAAAAGCATGGCGAACGCTATATCTGGATCAACCCGCCGGCAATCCCGCTCTCGACTGAAGAGATGGACAGCGTCTTCGCGCTGCCTTACAAGCGTGTGCCGCATCCTGCTTACGGCGACGCGCGTATCCCGGCGTATGAGATGATCCGTTTCTCGATCAACATCATGCGCGGCTGCTTTGGCGGCTGTTCGTTCTGCTCAATCACCGAGCACGAAGGGCGCATTATCCAGAGCCGTTCAGAAGATTCGATCATTAATGAAATCGAAGCCATTCGCGACACGGTGCCCGGCTTTACCGGGGTGATCTCCGATCTCGGCGGACCAACGGCCAACATGTATATGCTGCGCTGCAAATCGCCACGCGCCGAGCAGACCTGCCGCCGTCTCTCCTGCGTCTACCCGGATATCTGCCCGCACATGGATACCAACCATGAGCCGACGATCAATCTTTACCGTCGCGCCCGTGAGCTGAAGGGCATTAAGAAGATCCTCATTGCCTCTGGCGTACGCTATGACATCGCCGTCGAAGATCCGCGCTATATCAAAGAGCTGGCGACCCACCACGTCGGCGGCTATCTGAAGATCGCCCCGGAGCATACCGAAGAGGGGCCGCTGTCGAAGATGATGAAGCCGGGGATGGGCAGCTACGACCGCTTTAAAGAATTGTTTGATACCTATTCGAAGCAGGCGGGTAAAGAACAGTATCTGATCCCGTACTTTATCTCCGCTCACCCGGGGACCCGTGATGAAGATATGGTGAACCTGGCGCTGTGGCTGAAGAAACATCGCTTCCGCCTCGACCAGGTGCAGAACTTCTATCCGTCGCCGCTGGCGAACTCGACCACTATGTATTACACCGGCAAGAACCCGCTGGGCAAGATTGGCTATAAGAGCGAAGAGGTGGTGGTGCCGAAGGGCGATAAACAGCGCCGTCTGCATAAAGCGCTGTTGCGCTATCACGATCCGGCAAACTGGCCGCTGATCCGTCAGGCGCTGGAGGCGATGGGTAAAAAGCACCTGATTGGCTCACGCCGCGACTGCCTGGTGCCTGCCCCGACGCTGGATGAGATGCGCGAAGCGCGTCGCCAGAACCGCCATACCCGTCCGGCGCTGACCAAGCACACGCCGATTGTACATCAGTGTTCTAACGGTGAAACGACGGCGAAAAAACCGGTCAAACGCGGTAAAGTCGCCGGGCGTTAAGCCTGACGTTGTGCCCGGTAGCGCTTTGCTGACCGGGCCAGTTAGAGAGCCGGATAGGCGTCAGCGCTATCCGGCTTTCTTATATGTTAGCCGCCAAACTGATCCGGATCGGGCCCTAAACGCTTGCCCTGGTCCAGCTTCGCGATTTCGCTGAGTTCGTCTTTGTCGAGACGGAAATCCCAGACGTTAAAGTTTTCCGCGATACGCGACGGCGTCACTGATTTCGGGATCACCACCAGACCGCTATCAAGATGCCAGCGGATGACGATTTGCGCCGGCGTTTTGCCGTACTTATCGGCGAGCTGGTGGATGACTTTCTGATCGAACACCCCTTTACCGCCCTGGGCCAGCGGGCTCCAGGATTCGGTCTGGATCTTGTGGGTGGCGTTCCAGGCATGCAGCTGACGCTGCTGCAGCAGCGGATGGAGCTCAATCTGGTTGATCACCGGTGCGACGCCGGTTTCATCAATCAGCTTCTGCAGATGCGGGACCTGGAAATTACACACGCCGATGCTTTTCGCCAGCCCCTGCTGCTGCAGCTCGATCAGCGCCTGCCAGGCTTCGACGTAATGGCCGATCGCCGGCACCGGCCAGTGGATTAAGTAGAGATCCACATAGTCGAGCTTCAGCTTGCTGAGGCTCTCTTCCAGCGCCTCGTGCGGCCGTTTTTGATCGTCGTTCCACAGCTTGGTGGTGATGAACAGCTCATCGCGATTGACGCCTGCGCTGTGCAGCGCGTTGCCGACGCCGGCCTCATTTTGGTACGCGGCGGCGGTGTCAAAAGAGCGATAACCGACTTCCAGCGCCTTATGAATGGCGGAGACGACTTCCTCGTTGCCAGCTTTCCACACGCCGAGACCCAGCTGCGGCATCAGGTTGCCGTCGTGTAGTTTTATAACGGTTGGATGTGTCATGCCTTCCTCCTGTTAATGAACTCGGCGAGGCAGAATCCGCCGAGGGGTAGCATTAAGTCTGGACGAAATAGCTAAAAACGGTAGTAAAAACACCTCTCCCCGACGTTTGTTTAACGTAAGGAGAGGTGAATCAGGCGGGGTTAAATTAGCGAGCAGCCTCGTAAATACGGCGGCTGACGTCCAGGGTGATATCCTGATGTTCGCCCAGTTTGGTCATGCCGTGCTCTTCCAGTTTCGCCAGCAGCGCCGGGATGGAGCTACCGTCGAGACCGTAATCGGAGAGGCGGGTCGGCACCCCCATCTGCTCGAAGAAACTACGGGTTGCGGCAATAGCGGCATCGATACGCTGTTCTTCGGAGCCCTCGGTGATATTCCATACGCGCTCGGCATACTGCAGCAGCTTCGCGCGCTTGGTATCGCGTTTCTCATTCCACAGCGCCGGCAGCACGATAGCCAGCGTCTGGGCGTGATCCAGACCATGCATCGCCGTCAGTTCGTGGCCGAGCATATGGGTCGCCCAGTCCTGCGGTACGCCAGCGCCGATAAGACCGTTCAGCGCCTGAGTCGCCGCCCACATAATATTAGCGCGCACGTCGTAGTTCTCTGGCTCCTGCAGCGCTTTCGGGCCATCTTCCACCAGCGTCAGCAGAATGCCTTCGGCGAAACGGTCCTGAATTTTGCCGTCAACCGGGTAGGTGACGTACTGTTCAACGGTATGGACGAAGGCGTCAACCACGCCGTTGGCGACCTGGCGCGGTGGCAGAGTGTAGGTGTAAACCGGGTCGAGGATCGCGAACTGTGGCTGAACGTGCGAAGACATAAACGCGCGTTTGTCGCCGGTGGTTTTCCGCGAAATCACCGCCCCTTTGTTTGATTCAGAACCGGTCGCTGGCAGAGTCAGAACCGAACCCATTGGAATGGCGCTGGCGATCTTACTGCCGTAAGTTTCCAGAATTTCCCATGGATCGATAGCGGCGTCGTAATGGGCCGCCGCGGCGATGAACTTGGTGCCATCCAGTACTGAACCGCCGCCGACCGCCAGCAGGAAGGTGACCTTCTCTTCACGGGCGAGCTTCACGGCGTTCATCAGAGTTTCGTAAGACGGGTTCGGCTCGATGCCGCCAAATTCAAGGACATCCAGGCCATTCAGGGCGGTGAGTACCTGATCCAGGACGCCCGTTTTTTTCACGCTGCCGCCGCCGTAGGTGATCAGTACGCGAGCCTCCGCCGGGATCTGTTCACGCAGCTTTTCAATCGCGCCTTTGCCAAACAGAATGCGGGTTGGGGTATGCAGGTCAAAATTATTCATTGCTAGTGTCCTCAAAAGAGTAAAACCGCCGACAGGGACGATACCGCTGCCAGATGACGGTTATTGTGGTCCTGGCGCCGTTGACCCTCAATGCACATTTCTGCCGATGTCTTGCCTATTTCTCCATGTGGCTGGAGAATTCTCGCCAGCCTGCGCACAATGTATGGGTGAAGAAACATCGGGAGAGGCGGTGGCAATGCAACACGCACAGATATGCCAGATATTGACAGAGAAGATTAACCAGCTGAAAGATAAGCACGAACTGTTAAGTTCGCTGCTGCCTGACGTCCGCCTGCTGTATGGGACGCAGCCGGGTACCCGGACGCCGGTGATGTATCAGCCGGGGATCGTTTTTCTCTTTTCCGGCCATAAAATTGGTTATATCAATGAGCGGACTTTTCGCTACGACACAAATGAATATCTGCTGCTGACCGTGCCGCTGCCCTTCGAATGCGAAACCTTTGCCACCCCCGAGGTGCCCCTCGCCGGGATGCGTCTGAACGTCGATATCCTGCAACTGCAGGAGCTGCTGATGGATATTGGCGAGGATCCGCTGTTTCAGCCCGCCGTCGCCTCCAGCGGAATAAATTCGGCAGTGCTTTCCGAAGATATTTTATGCGCTGCCGAACGGCTGCTCGACGTCATGGATCGTCCGCTGGACGCGCGCATTCTTGGCAAGCAGATTATCCGTGAAATCCTCTACTATGTGCTGACGGGCCCCTGCGGCGGCGCACTGCTGGCGTTGGTCAGCCGGCAGACCCATTTCAGTTTGATAAGCCGCGTGCTGAAACACATCGAGAGCCAGTACACCGAAAACCTGAGCGTCGATCGGCTGGCGGCAGAGGCGAATATGAGCGTCTCGGCGTTTCACCATAATTTTAAATCGGTGACCAGTACTTCACCGCTGCAGTATTTGAAAACCTACCGTTTGCACAAGGCGCGCATGCTGATGATCCATGACGGCATGAAGGCCAGCGCGGCGGCGATGCGGGTGGGGTATGAAAGTCCTTCGCAGTTCAGCCGCGAGTTTAAGCGCTACTTCGGTATGACGCCCGGGGAAGATGCCGCACGAATTCGCACGATGCAGGGCATGTAATATCGGGAAGGGCAAGCCGGGCGGGCGCAGGCCCCCCGGCAGGTGGCCGTCAGGCGCTGCAGTATTTCTTTTTGATCACCACGAACAGCGTGCCGAGCAGGCCCGCCAGCAGCAGAGCAATCGGCAGGATCATCAGGCAGGTCATGACCTGATCTTCATGGCGCTTCACAAACGGGATCATGCTCAGCGCATAGCCGAGACCCGTGACCACACCAACCCACAGCAGGGCGCTCAGCCAGTTGAAGAACTGAAAGCGGCGGTTCGGCAGGCCGGAAATCCCCGCCATGGTTGGCAGCAGGGTGCGGACAAATGCCAGAAAGCGGCCCGCGAGCAGCGCCAGCAGGCCGTGGCGATCAAACATACAGGTGGCGCGCTGATGGTACTTATGCGGCAGATGCGCCAGCCAGCCTTTCACCGTTTGCGTATTGCCCAGCCAGCGCCCTTGCACATAGCTCAACCAGCAGCCGAGGCTGGCGGCGGCGGTCAGAATGGCGATAGTGGGCACAAAGTCCATGACGCCTTTAGCAATCAGCGCGCCGGCGAGCAGCAGCAGGCTGTCCCCCGGTAAAAAGGACGCGGGCAGCAGCCCGTTTTCCAGAAACAGGGTGGCGAACATAACCAGATATACAACGCCCACAACGTGAGGGTTCGCCAATGCGGCAAAATCATGTTGCCACAACGCGGCGACAATCTCTTGAATGACAACCATGGACTTTCCTAAGTGGTACCGTATTGTTGACTAGTGTACTCCTGAAGAGACCCGAGCACCTTGATCCCGGGCGCAACAAAAGCGGCCGCTTTGCTAAAAAGCGTCCGCTATTGTTGCCACTGACTGTCACTTTACACGATACGCGCGAAGCCCGCTGCTAAATCCGCCTGCAGATCGTCAACATTTTCGAGACCAATGTGCAAACGGATCAACGTGCCGCTGAAGTCGACTTCCGCATCCGGTCGGATGTGAGCGATTTGCTCCGGCTGATTGGCCAGAATCAGCGATTCAAAGCCGCCCCACGAGTAGGCCATGCTGAACAGGCTGAAATTGTCGAGGTACTCGGCCAGTTCGGCATCATTGAGGCGCTTGTTGAGTACAAACGAGAACAGCCCGCTGCTGCCGGTAAAATCGCGCTTCCAGAACTCATGGCCTTTACTGCCGGGCAGGGCGGGGTGGTTGACCCGCGCCACCTGCGGATGCTGCGCCAGCCACTCGGCGATGCGCAGGCTGCTTTCATGGTGCTGACGCAGGCGCACGCCCAGGGTGCGCAGGCCGCGGCTGGTCATATAGGCGGTATCGGCGTCCAGCATTTGCCCCATCAGATAGGCATTCTCACGCAGCTGCGGCCAGCAGCGCGCGTTCGCCACCGCAGTGCCGACCATGGCGTCGGAATGGCCGATCAGATATTTGGTGCCTGCCTGAATGGAAATATCGATGCCAAAATCCAGCGCTTTGAACAGGATCCCCGCCGCCCAGGTGTTATCGATCATGATAATCGCTTCCGGCGCGACCTGACGCACGGCGGCGACAATCGCTGGCACATCATGCACTTCCATGGTGATGGAGCCAGGCGATTCAAGGAACACCACGCGGGTCTCCGGCCGAATAAGTTGGGCAATATCGGCGCCGATGAGGGGATCGAACCAGCTGGTGGCGACGCCGAGTTTAGCGAGAATTTTGGTACAAAAATCCTGGCTTGGCTCATAGGCGGTATTGGTCATCAGCACATGGTCGCCCTGTTCGACGAACGCCAGGATGGTGTTGGCCACCGCGGCCGCGCCACAGGGGAAGAGGGCGCAGCCGGCGCCGCCTTCCAGCTCGCACATCGCTTCCTGCAGCGAGAAGTGGGTCAGGGTGCCGCGACGCCCGTAGAACAGCTCGCCGTTGGCCCGATTGCGGGTGGCGTGCTTTTTGGCCTCTACGGTGTCGAAAACCAGCGATGACGCGCGCTGGATCACGCTGTTCACTGAGCCCTGGGTATATTTTTTGCTCCGTCCGGCGTTGACCAGCGCGGTATCAAGATGTTTATCAGCCATGTTGATGAACCTGTTTTTATACGTCTGGACGTCTAAACTAGCATGAATCTTCTTTTCTGTACCAGCGCGGCGCCGATACAGGCGAAAATTTTACCAGGCCCGCGCTAAGCCGCTTTTTTACTGCGTGAGCGCAAGGAAAATAAACGTGATTTGCTGCACAGTGTAAATACTAATGAGAACCACTATCAATTCGATGTCGTTTTGATATTATTGTGGGCAGGTTTTGTGATTATCGTCGTGGAGATAGAGCGTGGGTAATAATTTGATGCAGGCGGATCTCTCCGTTTGGGGTATGTATCATCATGCCGATATTGTCGTTAAGGTGGTGATGATTGGCCTGATTCTGGCGTCGGTCGTCACCTGGGCCATCTTTTTCGGCAAAGGGGCGGAAATCCTCGCCAGCAAGCGACGCCTCAAACGTGAACAGCAGCAGCTGGCGGAAGCCCGCTCTCTCGATCAGGCCAGCGATATCGCCAGCGCCTTTGAGGCGAAGAGCCTGACCACCCAGCTTATCAATGAAGCGCAGAACGAACTCGAACTCTCTGCCGGTGCCGAAGACAATGAAGGCATCAAGGAACGCACCGGTTTTCGCCTTGAGCGCCGCGTCGCGGCGGTCGGTCGCCATATGGGGCGCGGCAATGGTTATCTGGCCACCATCGGCGCCATTTCGCCGTTCGTGGGTCTGTTCGGGACCGTCTGGGGCATCATGAACAGCTTTATCGGTATCGCCCAGACGCAGACTACCAACCTTGCGGTGGTAGCGCCGGGCATCGCGGAAGCGCTGCTGGCGACGGCCATCGGCCTGTTCGCCGCCATCCCGGCGGTGGTCATCTATAACATCTTTGCCCGCATGATTGGCAGCTACAAGGCCTCGCTCGGCGACGTCGCCGCTCAGGTGCTGCTGCTGCAAAGTCGCGACCTGGACCTCAGCGCCAGCGGTGTGAAGCCGGTGCGTAGCGCGCAGAAATTACGGGTAGGTTGATCGGCTATGGCGATGCGTCTTAATGAAAATCTGGACGATAACGGCGAAATGCATGAGATCAACGTGACGCCGTTTATCGACGTCATGCTGGTTCTGCTGATTATCTTTATGGTGGCTGCGCCGCTGGCGACGGTTGACGTGAAGGTGAATCTGCCGGCCTCCTCCAGCCAGCCGCAACCGCGACCGGAAAAACCCATTTATCTGTCGGTGAAGGCGGATAAGAGCATGTTCCTCGGCAACGACCCGATTACCGAAGCGAATATGATTAACGCCCTGGATAGCCTGACCGCCGGCAAAAAAGATACCACTGTCTTCTTCCGCGCGGATAAAACCGTCGATTACGAGACGATGATGAAAGTGATGGATACCCTGCATCAGGCGGGCTATCTCAAGATCGGGCTGGTGGGCGAAGAGACCGTCAAAGCCAAATAATCCGATTCTGTTCCTGAAAAGGCTGGCCGCGCGCCGGCCTTTTTTATGGCCGTCTGCCGGCGATGTGTTGGCCTGGCGTTGCCATCACGTTATCTGTCTGAGATATAATGTCGCTTCTTTTTGTTAACTAACAGGATTATATGGAACGCTTTCTGGAAAACGCTATGTACACTTCGCGCTGGCTGCTGGCACCGGTTTATTTTGGCCTTTCGCTGGGACTGGTCGCGCTGACCATCAAATTTTTTCAGGAGATCGTCCACGTTCTGCCGCATATCTTCAGCGTCAGCGAGTCGGAATTGATCCTGACGCTGCTGTCGCTGGTGGACATGACCCTGTGGGTGGCCTGCTGGTGATGGTGATGTTCTCGGGCTATGAGAATTTCGTGTCGCAGCTGGATATCAATGAAGGGAAAGAGAAGCTGAGCTGGCTCGGTAAAATGGACGCCACCTCCCTGAAGAATAAAGTCGCGGCGTCAATTGTGGCGATCTCCTCTATCCACCTGCTGCGGGTGTTTATGGATGCGAAAAACGTGCCGGACAACAAGCTGATGTGGTACGTGATTATCCACCTGACCTTCGTCCTTTCGGCCTTTGTGATGGGCTATCTCGATCGTCTGAACAAAGTGAAACACTGATCTCTTCTCTCCCGGCGGTGTTAGCCGCTGGGCTTTTTTCTCCCCCGTTTCTGCTTCTCTGCGCTGGCGTATGTCCGGGCTTCTGCTTTGCTTAAAGGGCGCTTAACAACGGAGGCAAGGTGATGACGCGATTAACGGCCAAAGATTTCCCGCAGCAGCTGCTCGAGTATTATGACTACTATGCCCACGGCAAAATCAGCAAACGCGAGTTTCTCCAGCTGGCGGGGAAATATACTGTCGGCGGGATGACCGCGCTGGCGCTGTTTAATCTGCTGAAGCCCGACTATGCCCTGGCAGAGCAGGTGCTGTTCACCGATCCGGATATCCGTCCGGAGTATATTCATTATCCCTCTCCTGACGGCCACGGCGAAGTGCGGGCTTACCTGGTGACGCCGACGAAAATAGCCGACAAAGCGCCCGCCGTTGTGGTGGTACATGAGAACCGAGGCCTCAATCCCTACATTGAAGACGTAGCCCGGCGGGTCGCGAAAGCGGGATATATCGCGCTGGCGCCTGATGGCCTGAGCGCCGTCGGCGGCTATCCGGGGAATGATGATGAAGGCCGCGCGCTCCAGCAGAAAGTCGATCCCGTGAAGCTGATGAATGATTTTTTTGCGGCGGTCGCGTTTATGGCGAAGCATCCACAGGCGACGGGGAAGGTCGGTATCACCGGGTTTTGTTACGGCGGCGGCGGTCTGCCATATCCTGCCCGGGGCAGATCAGCC
>OAZY01000604.1_pt1 | contig 22785 bp, 23 predicted proteins | sample 1494931 | NCBI WGS metagenome assembly OAZY01 (sample SAMEA2579921, study PRJEB22360) | human gut metagenome | biome: human gut; feature: human-associated habitat; material: faeces | place: Denmark | collected 2008/2010 | reverse complement strand
CCAGACGAACGGCATAGGTAGTGAACTGCAGCGTCAGGTCGCCAAAACCGTTGGCTCCGGCCCACCGCGAGTCTCTGGCGGCAGGAACGTTCTGCGCCGCCATCAGGAGTTTTTGTATCGGAATAAGACAGAACTGCTGATACACGTCGGATGGCATACTGCTGTTTTCCCACAGCTGTTTCAGGCACTGTTTCCTGTGTGGTGTGGACGTCAGCTCCTCTGCAGTCCCGGGAATATAAAAACCTTCCGGCAGGTGTTCTGGCTGACGTACGGCTTCCGGGTCGGTTGTCTCAGCACTGCGGGTATTGCTGTTACCGGGAAGCAGTTTTTTCAGGCGATTAAACATTTTCCCCCTCCTGCCCGCATACCGTCTCTTCTTCTGACGGGGATGTATCAGCAGCCTTCTGGCTTTGTTCACTTACCAGCTGACGCATCAGACTGTTCAGTACCAGGGTATTACGGGCACGGGTGACCGCCACGTACAGCAGGTTAGTTTCGTCCCTCCGTTCATCCTCCGGCATCAGCGGGTCGGTGATATCCGCAAAATCCTCATCCAGTATCACCACCGGCCATTCCAGTCCCTTACTGCGGTGGGCCGTTGACACGGTAATATCCGCATCCTTCTCGCTCGTGACGGTGTGCTCACGCAGAAGCTTCAGTTTCACCGGCAACGGGAAACAGATATCCAGCAGGCGAATGGCCTGATTCATCTCCACATCCCGGGTGGATTTGGCTATCCGGCAGTATTCATCAAAATCGCGGTAATCCCGCCGCAGTGCATCAGACTGCATCTTTTCCGGCATATCTGCAGAAAACCAGTACAGGTCCCCCAGTGCCTCTGTCCGGTAACCTTCAATACCGCCCACCCAGTACACCTTCCTGCCGCTCAGACTGGCCATCAGCGCCGTGCATATCACACCTGCCACTGTCCGGCTCAGTACCGTCCGGTGCCCTTCCGGTTTATCCGCGCCGGTACGGCTCATCAGTACTTCATCTTCCCCACCACTGCCGGTCACCTGCCGTGTCTCACCAGCACGCTGCAAAAGCAGATTCGCCATCCGGGCCACTGACGGGCCAAAACGGAAGCTCTGCGTCAGCCACAGACGGTCTGCATCGTTCAGAACAGGATGAGATAGCGCATTATCGGCACCACGAAAACGGTAAATCTGCTGGTAACGGTCGCCCACCAGAATTACCCGGCAGGGCTGACTGAGTACCAGTGCAGACGTCACCGGATTGGCGTCCTGTGCCTCATCAAACAGAATGGTGTCCCATCTGCGGGACAGGTCCGGGGATGACAACTGGAACAGCTTCAGGTAGGTATCATGCGTGACAGGGAATGTGCCATCAGGCCGGCTCATCTCATGCCAGAGCACCTGTACTGCCTGCAGGATGGCTGAGACATCTGTACCGGCCCGGGCGTCCTCATCCGGCAAATGCTGCAGCCCCGGCTCTTTGTCAGCACTGCACAGAAACTGATTCAGACTGCTGAGTGCAAGACGAACCAGCAGCCAGTGACGGGTGTTCAGCTTTCTGGCCACATCCGTGATACGCAGACTGGCAACCAGACGATTCCGGTAATGCTTACCAAAGCGTGACCAGGCCAGTTGGTGGGAGGTTTTGCACTCCACATTAAACGGAAATTTACGCTCAGCCTCATCACGTACGGCTCGGTTGTAAGCCAGATACAGCATTCTGCTGTCGGGGTTTGCCAGTGCATACTGAACCAGGGTACTGGTCTTTCCTGTACCGGCAAAGGCGTTCACAACCAGTTTCTGCCCCTGCCAGTGGATAATGGCAGACTGTTCATCGGTGGGTGTCAGTGACATACAGGCCCCTGTAAAGAAAAAATGGTGCACACACTCTGCATCACTGCAGAACGTGCACACCACCATTAACTCTTTACCGGTGTCGGGAAATTATTCTGTCCGGTAAGTGCCAGCTAGCGGAGTAAAGTCCGCTCTGTACCAGAAGCAGAACTTGAGCACTTCATAGTACAACTAATCATTATGAAGCAGGTTAAGTAATACTACTAATATCACAGTTTTTTGAACCAATGCCTTATATAATGTTATGGCTATAGTCTTATAAATTTATTTGCAAGGAGCGAAACTGCAATGTCTAAACGCAAGCAAAAAGAATACGAAAACCCTGGCCTTGACTCAACAATCTATGTTTTACCGCAGCAAATTGCCGATACAGCGAACGCATTTCGCGAGACAGCAATTAGCCTTTCTAAAGATCATCTTGACGCGCATGATGTCAGACGGAATGTTATATATACTAATGCAGTTTTTGCAATTGAGCTTTATTTCAAGTCATTTTTAGTGGAAAGAGTTTCAGCACCATTCGATTTTTCTGTTAAAAATAGGGAGATTTCTCAAGCTGAATTTGATGATGAACACATTGTAACTTCTTGGCACACTCGCCTGGAGGTTCCTGAAAAGTATCAAACGCACAACTTGCAACTGCTTTTTAACGCCCTTAGCGACGAACTAAAAGAACGCGTGATGCAAGAGGTTCTGCAGGAAAGTACCACGATTAAAACTCAGGCGGACTTACTGAAATTCTTTAACGTCGTTAAGAACTATTTTGTTGATAAGCGTTATGAGTTCCAGAATTTCATTTTTGGAGTTCCTAAAGACTCTCATATTATCTATGTCCTAATTCCTGTCTTAAATGCCATTAGTAAAGCTCTGGCGACCCCTCCTGATGTGCCTATTCCAGAATTCATGTAGGCTCAGCGAAATAAATTGATCTGCTTCCAGCTCACTAACATACCGCGATGCTTATAACACTTTAATCAGCAGGGGAAATGATCGTGAACTTCCGCTTCTCGCTCACAGCAGACCGTTATATTTGAGTGCGTTCTGACTACGTAAACTGTCCGGAGCCTGAGCCAACGCCAACCAACAATATAATAAAAAGCCAGCCCGAAGGCTGGCACAGTGAAAAACATTCAATATCAGCCTCAGGCAGCTACCTGTTCCTGAGATTGACGCAGACGGTATGACCAGTTTCCGAGATAATGTCCGGGTGTCAACAGCACCCGACGTCGCTCATTACACAATGAGTTGCCAATCACTACTTCTCCTGCAACACCACACAGCGACAGTTGTATATACGCCATACCAGCTGCCAGAGGGTCAATGTCCGTTGCTGACACCCACATCCTGCGGTATGCCGGATACCCCGAACAGTTCAGGGTGTCAGCCATAGCCAGAATCATACTGCCGGCACCACAGGCAGGTTCACTGAGCGTGATAAAGGGTTTGTTCTCAAACAACACCTTCACATTCCCCAGTTGCATCTGTGCCATCATGCTGGCCACACTCCAGGGCGTGAAAAACTGGCCCCGGTATTTATCCCCCAGTTCCAGTTGCATGAACACGCTGCCCAGAAAGTCGCAGAATCCCTGCTCCAGTCCCTCGATGACATGAGCAAGCAAATGCGCGATGTTGATAACATCCTGCTTTTCATAACCACTGACGATTCGCAGGTACTTCTGCTCCCGTGCCTCACTGAACTGAAGACGGTTCTCCAGGGCAATCACACTGCAGCTGACAAAGTCCTCAAACACCTTATGGCGTTTGTGATAACGGGCTGTCCGGTTAAACAGCGAAATGAAGGCTTTCTGATGGTCGATAAAGGTAGTCATGTGCTTCTCCGTAAAAACAGGGAACACATGGCCCGGGGAGGAACAGGTGTTCCCCTTCGGGCTGAAATGAAAGATGACAGGAAAAAACGGGTGCCACGAATGTGACACCCTGAGGTTAATTACTGGCCTGAAGCCAGCGGAACCGGTAAAGGTGCGGCTTCTGTCTGTTCTTCAGCGCGCTCCTCCACCAGATACAGCCGGGGCTGAGGAAGTGTTTCCCTGCCCGGCCATTCGGCCTGCGGGTCACTGTCCGTATGTTCACCACCGTCATAACAGTTGTAACCCTGTATGCCCCGGACAGGTTCGCTGTACCAGTGCCGTATCTCACAGTCGAACACCTTCGAGATTTCACCAACCAGCTCACCTGAAGGCGGATACCAGGGCGTGTCAGTCAGCAGCACCAGACTGCTCATCTCATCACGCACCCAGCGGACATTGTGACCTGATGGCCACTCCACACCGTATATCCGGCAGTAAAGGCTGGTCGTGGTGGAAATGCCCTGCAGCAGTCCACCTGAACCGTTCAGCTCTGTGGCCAGACGGGAGGGTATGACCATCAGCATATCACAGGGCTGCGCCTGCTCCGGGTAATCCGACAGCTGGCTCCAGCAGGCTCCGGCATCAATGTGTTCGCTCAGTCCGACCAGGCCAAACCAGTCAGAATACTGACAACGCATTAACGCAGTGATTATCTCCCGGGCATTTTCCGGCAGATTCCCCCAGCGGACTGCGCCAATACATGACTGGTGATAAAGGCGGTCAATGGTCTTTATCGTCTCTTCATCCAGTACGGCGTCTTTTACCAGCAGCCCCAGCCACTGTTCAAATGCCTGGTTAGCCGGAGATGACAACCCCGTACCATGACGAACCAGCGCCGGATATGGCGGATACTGCGTCGTCCGGGTGGGTTTCACCAGTCCGGCACAACCGGCCAGAAACAACTGTATACTCTGCTGTATGGCATGGCGGTAACGCGGTGTCTCACATCCTTCAATCCACTGCGTCAGCACATCCAGACAGACTGACTTACCGGTTATTTCAAAACGATTCTGGCACCATTCAGACATGGTTTACGCTCCTCTTTTTGTATCAGATGTAAAAAGAGGGCACTGTCCCGTGAGGAACAATGCCCTCACGGGATGAATGGCGGTCAGGTTACCCCCTCCGCCAGCGGTTCATATTATGCGGTCTCAGACTTACCACAACGCCAGCATCACCAGTGAACGACGCTCAAAATCAAACGTCTTCAGCGTATCGCTGACCCACGCTTTTATGTCATTCACGTCATACCAGTAGTCATCAGCATAGTCTTCACCCCGTAAACGCGAGTTTCTGACATAAGGAAACAGGCTGTGGCAGTTTCCCGGCGTCAGCATACTGAGGTCACGCAATAATGCAGCCAGTGACCGGCGTGTTACAGGGAAAGTATGCTGCTCATCCGAAGCACCAGTATGGTTACGGAACCATGTCAGAAGCGGCATCACCTTACGGAAAGCCCCCACTTCCTGATGTTCCTGTGTTTCCACAACGGCACCATTCTGATGGCTATCACGAGCCAGAAAGTAAATATCGAGTCCCATAACAATTCTCCTGAATAACGCAGGGACTCTCCCCACAGGGATATGTCCCTGCCGGGATATATAATGACGGAATACGCGATGGCGTTATTCCGGGTAAATGAAAAGAAACAACGGTGTTCTGTCAGTGTCCACCGGCAAGTGCACGCAGCCAGTAAAGCTGATGTTCAGCCTCTTCCAGTGCTGACCAGTCATCCGGGGATAACTGTCGCCCCTGACCGGACAGAAACTGCAGCAGTAAACGGTCAAACGCATCTCCCCTTACCGGAGTGGTTAATACAGACTCCGGTGCAGAAAAGTTCTCATGCCCCAGGTACCGTTTTATCCATTTCAGCGGCAGTGACCAGCTGGCACCACCGGCAGTGGAATGAATGCGGAAACAATCCGGACACAGATTGTGCAGCAGCACAAACACCGTACGGGCAAAGAAATCCCCTGGCTGGCGGCCAAAATTCAGCTCCTTAAGCACCAGAATGTTCTGACGATGTTCCCGTTCAATGGTGACATTCACCGACCACAGCCCGTCTGCAGACCGGCTGTAAAACGCCAGTGTGTCTGTTACCGGAAACAACTCAGATGCCCGGGTCAGGGAGCCGAAATACGCATTCTGCGGCCGTAACGCCTCCGGCAACTGCCAGAAGGTTTCTGTTACGGCCAGAACAAAAGCATGCCACTGCTTTTCCGGTATTGTGGCAACCTGCTCAAGGGTATATACCACCGGCTCACGGGCCGGACGTGAAGATAATTCAGACATGGAACATTCCTCATGGTTAAAAATAAATAACGGGGAATGCTTTCCTGACGGAGAGCACACCCCGTCAGGGTCAGGTTATTAACTACATCATGTCGTGCCGGGCAAAACAGGCATCCGCCCCGGCCGTCAGCTTTCCGGTACTGATACTGTCAGTCCAGATTTCATGATTAATTTCACGCCCCAGCGCCATCAGACTGCCAAGCGCCTGGCGGGCCTGAACTCCCGGAGCAGGAATGTTCTCCTGCTCCAGGTCATACAGCAGCCAGCCCAGCGCCTCACCGGTATCCCACAGATGCACGCAGACCAGTGAAGGCTCCGTCTCATCATCCGGCTCCGGGGTAATGCCCAGCCGTTGCCAGGCTCGTAACCGCATCAGCTCACCTTCCAGCTGGCTGATATGCGCCAGCAGAGCAGACTGCGTCTGCAGTGGTGAATAATGAACAAGTAAGGGTGAGTACATAATGACCTCCGTCTGTTCCGGAAGCCCTGTCCCTGACGGAACAAAACTCCCGTCAGGGAAAACACCGGCGCAGACACACGGTGCAGTAAGTAAAAGTCCCCCTTCAGTCTGCGTCGGAAAAGTCAACACAGGCCTGCTTCAGGATGCTGGCTACACGTTGATTCAGACATTCAGTCCAGCCATCGTTCCATCCACGCTCCCATGGATTGTAGATATCGTTACAGCCATTCTTCCATGCCTCCATCTCCATGACAGCCCCCAGCCTGCGGCCTTTCGCTCGTATATGCCACAAAAACGGCCGGAAAAGTCCTGATTTCAGTTGGTCACCACCGCTTTTGTAGCCCAGATGACGTGCAATACTTTCAGAATATTCAAATGCATCATTCTGCATTCCAGCCGCCTTTGCCAGCGAGAGGTACGCATCACGAAGTATCGTCATACCTTCCAGTTGATACTCACACCACGCACGGACAGCCGACACTGGTGCGATTACCCGAAGAATGGTGCAGACACGCCATACAACAACGTAAAGGAGTATTAACAGACTATTCATGTGTTCACCTCAGAGACAAAAAATCACGGGAACACACCACTCCTGCGGGAAGCGTGTTCCCGACAGGGTAACGAATGATAAATCAGCAGGATTGTGCGACACTTTCATCAGCCTGCAGACCAAAGCGGTAACGCAGGGTGGTCAGCTGTTCCGCCATACGACAGGCGGCATGCCAGGTCCTGCGACGGGATATCCGCCCGGTAAACCGGTTCAGATAAATGACCTCACGCGGTAACGGCTGATACCAGCCTGTGTACTCGTTGCGGTGCATTCCCTGCCGGTAGTACAGACAGGGTGTCCAGACACCGCCACGACGGAACATACAGACCCGCACACTCAGATTGCCGGCCGGATTGGTGTACCAGCGACTGTAATATGACAGGTTGTTACGGGAAAAAAGCACCCGCAACTGAGCTGTCATTCGCCGGAAAAGAGAAGAGATGCCCGGTTCAGGGCACAAAATAAACGTTGACATAAAGACTCCTGTAAAAAGAAACGGGAGTCTTCGCCCCGACGGACAAAAACACCCGTCAGGGGATGGAGGCATCACAACAACGCTGATGCTCCGGTTCGGTAATAATGAATCAGACAGCCCTGCACGACACTTTTATCGTCGCCAGCGCAATCGCCGTTCTCCTGGCTGTCCGGTATGCTGAACGATACGAAGAAAAATATCCGGGGATATAGTACTGCACCTTTGGTACTGATTTACGGGCATCATGACATTCCCGCACCAACACAGCACAATGGTACACACTGCCATCAAACCAGACATCCGGGCAATATTCTCGTTGCCCTGTCAACGACAGATACCAGCGGGTACGCAATACAGTTGCCCGCAGTTGCGGAAAAGCCACAAGAATGCGCCGACAGACAGATCGAAAAAAATACCAGGGAGCCAGCAGCTCCTGAACAAAAGAAGATAACGGCATCATGTACCTCCACAGTAAAACCGGAGATACAATCACCATACGGGAATGTATCTCCCGCACGGGTTAAGTATAAAAGACCTCGATCACTGTTCCGTGATATCCGTTTCCAGAGGTTAAACGGATGTACCACCCTCTAAGGCGTCCCCTTTCAGGCTACGGAGACATTACGATCACCCGAAGGCGCTTTTCTCAGATCGTCAAAGCATTGGCTGGTAGTCGCCCGAAGGCTCCCCTCTCAGACTACCGGGGATTTGGATGGTTATCCGAAGATAACTGTAGTCACCCGAAGGCGTTTCTCTCAGACTACCGAAACATTGGATGGTCACCCGAAGGTGACAAAGTTAGCCTGTACATTTTTAAGTCACAAAAGATGAATGTCAAGTTATTCAACATCGACCCAAAGAGGAATATTATGCGTTCCCTTAACCGGTTCTCCCAGAGGAAAAACACAGGTACCTTTCATCAGTATTTTTCTTCCCGCCCGTCTGACATCACAGTCAAAATCTCCCACCACGTCAAAATAATCCGCAATCGACTCACAGATGTCCCATTCATCATAGATGCCCCATTTACCTGCTGTTCCTTCACATTCAAACTCAGCCTGATATCCAGAATCAATATATCGAGCCAGGTAGTGTGACCACAAAGGCGAATCTTTTGTAATCTCCTTTACAGAAATTATTTTCATTAAAACAGTACAATCCATGATATTTACCCGCACAAAATCGATATAAGTTATTACTCATAGCCTAATAACTGACAATAAACCTGTTCAATATATCGCCCTCTGCCATCGCCATGACCAAGATCAATTGATGTCAGTGCAAGTGCCTCCTTATAACTGTAACCATTCATAATATGATATTTCATGGCACTTGCGGCGTAACTGTACCGAAAACTGTGTGCGGTCTCATCTCCGCCTTTCAGTTCTCCATAACGTCGTAACGTATTAAGATAATAATCCATTGCCGACTTAAGATTATCTCTGTCTATCAGACGTTCATTATGTTCACTGGCATATTTGAGTGCATAATTAACAGCATCAAGAACTTTATCCCGGTCAACAACCGTTGTCATTCTTTCCCGTCCTCCTTTCGTACCAAAAATCACTCTTATTTTTTCATCTCCCCGTTGTAATGCTTTTTTCCACGTCCGTAACGATTTGGCCGACTGGACAGCTTCTTCATTTCTCAGACCGAGATAACGTGACAGTTTAACAACAGCTGCCACACCTTTATCTTTTGCTTCCACGCGCTGAAGAATTTCCCGGAAACGCTCATCCGTAATTAATTTCTTTGTACCTTTACGGCTTCCTCCTGAAATACCTAACGCCTTATTGCTGAGACGGGGATGTTCAGGATCTGCCATTTTATGTTTACCGGCCTGACGTAACATAACCCGTATTGCAGACATTTCATTTTCTCTGGTCCGCTTTGAAACGTCACTCCTGCTGTTCATATATAATTCAATATGTCGCACTTTTACCTGCGCAGCAGAACTGATCTGTATATTCAGTTTAGCCAGTCTTTCCGCAAACCGGTGCATGATCCGGGAATAGTCACTCAGCTTCTTGAAACTCCCCCGGTCTTTCCGGATATGAGCAACCAAATCCTGTTTCAGTAATTTTTCACGTCTGGACACAGATACCTCCTCTTTGTCTAAACAGCTGTACGTACAGCAGATGAATTTTGCTGTTGTGCCGTGAACACAACAGCAAAATTCATCTGCATTCTCCCTGGCGACACGGTTAAGCGTTGCGATCCTTCGGGTAATGAGTGCCTGAGCGCCAGGGTAGCGCAGACTGTTTAGGTATTGAGGGGTAACAAACCGGTGTTGCACACCGACTGCAGCATTCGCTGTACCTGTTTCCAGGTCGCCCCCGATACCACCCCTAATAAGTGGTATCGCCGGTTCGGCATCTCACTACATAAAACTCCTTAAAAAACAATAAAATTCTGCAAGAAGAACGGCCGATGAACGTTATTCACGGTATCGTCTGTACGTTTGCAGAGAAGGTTGAAAAAACACTCTCACGTCTGGTCACTTCTTCAAATGTTAAAAAACATCCCGTGACGCGACGGTTTGTGCGGGTTCGTAAAGCAGACGCGCATGCGTCACTTTGTCATCGTTACACGCCGACAAAAGTGACGCCGCGCAGCTTCAAACTCCACATACGCACGCAAGCGGCCAGATTTCAGATGGCCTTATGCAGTGCGTACAGTCGTAAGAAGCCCGGGGCGAATGCCCGAACAGATTAAAGACGTCAGTTCGTTCAGATATGTCTCTGAAAGACTTAACTTATTGATATGCAGGCGTGATAAGCCTGTAAGTAAAGAATCATGGCATCTGCAGGATGCCTGCATAGAACAACTGGCCTCAGGCCAGCACGACCTCAATCACTGTTCCGTGATATCCGTTCCCAGAGGTTAAACGGATGTACCGCCACGTAAGGCGTTCTCTTCCAGGCTACGAGAACATTACGATCACCCGAAGGCGCTTCTCTCAGATCGTTAAAGCATTGGCTGGTAGCCGCCCGAAGGCTCCCCTCTCAGACTACTGGGGATTTGGATGGTCGCATACAGCGACATTAAAGCGGGAAAAGATTAACAAGATGAGCTTTTATATGTCAATAGTCTCATAGAAACGTCTGTCCATAAAATAAAAAGGCCGGGGTTAACCAGCCTGAGCATTAATATTCCGTAGATACAAAATAATCATTTACTCTCTATTTTTCTGTCTTTCCATATGTCAGGTTTAATATCCATCTTATCAATAGATACTGGGAGAAATGAAATATCGCAACGTTTCAATAACTCAGCAACTTTTGTGTCTCGTTCGATTCGTTCCTCTTTATTATGTGAACCATCATTAAGCTCTATGACACAAACAATTCTTTTTGTTTTTTTGTACACAAGTACATAATCCATTGCCATCGAAGCATAGATACTAAAAAACCGCCTTCTTTCCTCCTCAGTAAATTGCTTATTATTTTTAGCCTTAAAATCAACCAATTGTCCTAAAGACACCTGACAATTTATGTAACAAATGTCACCAAACCACTCAGTTAATTTCAACAAATACTTATTTTCAGGATCAGTGCATAAATATGGCCCACGTTTTCTTTCAAGGCAAATTTGCGAATTCATCATCCCCCAGAATATTTCATCTTTTCCCTCCCAGCGGGGATTTCTGTATACCTTATTATCTCTTTCATATTTTTCAACATTACTATTGGCTTTCTGGAAATCGTTACTACGATTTTCACGGTAATAACTCACATGTTTATCTTTTACATATTTTTTACCGCTACCATATACAAGACCGATAAAAAAACCTACTACGAAAATAACAATATAGTCCATAAAATCAAACCATCGCCATTTACAGATTACTTTTCGACGCAATATGCGGGACCAGCATCAGATATTTTTTTGCCAATTGAAGAACAATATTCTGCTGTTTTAGACAGCTCCCACCGCCGACCAAAATCAAAAGAAAAAGCGACCAGCGCAACAATTAACAATCCGAGGACAATTTTCTTTAGCATAAACACGATCTCATCATCAATTAACGAATTTTACCTTCAGCAACATCTTTAATATTCAACATCAGTTTCCTGAGACTTTCACTATTCAGTCTTTTATCCGATGGCGATTTAAACGTAATATATAATTTACTTCCCGCCCCATTCTTTTCCACTTCAATAGTCAGATGATCATAATCGTCCCAGTTTTGCCCCATTTTATAATAACTACCGGGCATAACCTCCCATACAGGGTTCTGTTCAAGTATTGCTGATGCCGCCCATTCCCCACTGGTGTTTTTTTTGCGGATAGCTTCAATTTCATCGAAAGATATAAACTCGTAATAACGTTTAAGGCGAGCAGCAGCTGTATCAACATCAACGGGTACTGAATATTCCTGCGTTCTGGATTTTGTCGCCGGTTTTTGCGCCTGACTTAAAACCGGCATTCCATTTGAATCCGCAGACGATGAGTTTCCACGCAATGCCCCCGTTAAAGCAAAAGCACCATCACTAATTTGCTTGTTAACCGAAGCAATTTCATCAACAGAACAGGCAGTTAACGCCAGGCATGAAACACAAACCAATAACAATTTTTTACTCAACATTTATACCTCCTTTTGAGACATTTATCGGTAGATTCTGTATGGTTTTTCACCTATATTTATACAAAAATGGCTTATAGTTTGAACATTAAATTCATCACATAGGACTGAAAATTAGGAGTTTTTCTTATGAAAACGACTAACAAAGCCGCTTATCTCAGAGGACAACGGTTTGCCATTCAGTGGAAACGACTCGTAAGAACGCTTCGTCAGTGGGACAACTTCTGGGTTCATGCGGCCAGAAAAAGACATCTGCCAGCCTGGACTGGACGGCTTCCGCTGGCTATTGGATTAACCGGAATTATGGTTTGTGCGCTCTTCAGTATCACGGCAGTTCTCGGGTGTCTGGCGTTTATCTGGGCTGTTGTATATATCCTTCAGCATACAAATGAAGGAGTCACTTACCAACAGAATGAGTCTGAATACACAAACGAAAATGGTGTGCAACTACGATGTGGACCTCAAGGATACGGCTACTATACTCAATACGGTCGCTTTATTGGCCCCTTCCAAGGAAGTTACTCTCCCTATGAAAATGATAAAGATTTTATATAAATTGATGCAGAGATAAGGAAAATTCCCTTATCTCTGCATTTCTACTATACAGTTTTGTTATTGTGTTTATTTTCAGATTTACTGGATGTTGATGTAGATGCTCCCTTCATAAAACTTTGCTGAAGAAGACCAACTGCAATTCCTCCTGATGCCTGAGCTTGCCTAGAACCATCTCCCATACTTTGAGTTATCGCTCCTCCAATATGCACACCGGCCCAGGATAATGCCCCCATCCAGACCGTCGGCAGAATCAGGAACATACTGCCCATCACCAGATTCATAATCAGGTCATCAGAGGTATTCTGAAATCCTGCCATATTGAAACGGCTGTGCGTTCCCGAACTGTACAGCGCTGTAAACATCCATGAATCCAGCCATCGTGCCAGCTCCCACCAGAACGTCAGGAAATTAGTCGCAAAAATCACAAACGTCAGTGTAATCACCGTCTTTATCTCGTACGCCGCAAACGCCAGAATCAGCGGTAACATCACGTAAATAGCCATCAACAGGATCCCCTGTACCATGGGTAATGCCTGTCGCATCGCATCCAGGGCCGGAAACGCCGCCAGACTCCCCAGCGCCACGCCCCCCGTTGAGAACACGCGGGTCACCGCATTATCCAGCGACAAATCCGCATTCCCGCCATAACCAGCATAGGCTCTGCCACCATGTGACACTGTCATATTCACTGGACTGACCAGACGGCGTATCACCGCTTCTTCATACTCCTTGCCTGTATTCCCGATCATTTTCATCGTCGCTGACAGACGCAGCCACATACCGGGATCGGCCTGTTTCATCACCCGGCTTTTCAGCCCGACATCCGCCTCACTCCACCACTCATTACAGGTCGGGTAACCACCACGACCAGTATTCGGGCGTCCACTGTCACGGGATGTATTCCACGGAAACGCACTTCTCGGCATCTTTGACTGCAGCTCATTGTAATAACGCGACTGGAATGTCCTGCTGCCAATCCACTCAATATCCCGCAGCGTATTTTTATCCGTTGTCATTCCCTGATCCTGGTGCTTCCAGCTGTACAGCGCCAGTGAGTAGCAGTCATTGGTAAAATCCTGCAACTCTTCAATCAGCGCCTTATTGTTGATTCGGGTATGCTGAACCTCAAAACGCATCTGTCGCATATCCGGCGAACAGGGAATGGATGCCACGGCAGCCTGAGTCACCCCTTTTGAAAGTTTGTGCACCATCAGCCACCACAGCGGGATCTGCGCCGTTTTACCGTCCATGCTGGAAATCACGCCTGCATACCCGGTCTTATCCGGCGCCTTCGGCGTCCATGTCCCACACTGCTTCGCACGGTTGCCGTCATACTCAATAGTCCCCAGACTGACATTGACCAACGGCACACAGCAACTGATAATCACAAAGAATCCCATGTACAGCGCATGTTCAATACGGGGCAGCGAGAGCAGCCCCTTATTCCCCTCATCCTCCCCTTCTTCCCTGACCCGCAGCCAGATCCCAATAACCTTAAATACCAGCGGCAGTGCAAACAGCCCGGTTCCCAGCAGCACATCCCACAGGCCATTATTAATCAGCCAGCCCAGCAGGGTCAGAAAATATTCAAGATAGCTGTTTGTTGTCATCATCAGCCTCCCTGCGCCTTCAGCAGCGCGTATTCACAGACCAGAATAAACGCCACACTGGCGCAACAGATACGTATCAGTGGCTGGCGGTATTCCACCCGGAATCCCGGCGCATGCGCGATACGCCAGATACCCCAGCCCAGCAGGATATAAATGCACAGACGCCAGAGCAGCCAGCCAGAACGGTGAGCCCGCATCCACGTACTGAATGCGGCAGTTCCTTCCGGATGACGAATGGCCATATCCGCAATGAACAGCGCCACCACCATAAATGCCAGCAGAATACCGCCTGTGAGCAGCACCGCTTTCAGACGCTGACGGGCGTTACGTTTATTCATCTTCACCTGTTCCCTGCTCCAGTTGATTAATTCGGGTATCAGAGCTGTCTGCACTTTCCGTCTGCGGGTTAACGCCAACTCGCTGATTCTCACGTTCAATAATGGTCAGCACGCTGTTGCGGGCCAGTTCACGCTTCAGTTCCATCTCGTTTTTCAGCGCGGCAATCTCCCGGTCCAGCGCCTCAATACGGCGCTCCCCGTCAGCAATAGCACGAGGCTGTTCTGTTGCATTTGGTTCCGACATCCCCGTCATAATCATCCTGCGCATCAGCAGTGCTGTCTCCACCGTATCCGCCATGGCCAGTTCGCCAGCCAGACGCCCGGTCAGTGCGGCATTATCCGGATCCCGTTGCAGCGCCTTAATCACTCCGGCCGTTACCGTCAGACTGCCGGACCGGAGTTTGGCCAGATTTGCTGCTGTCGGTTTTTCCGTGCCATTAACCAGCTTCACCAGTTGCTCCGTATTCACTTTTACGGCCTCTTCCAGCATCGGGGCAAACCCCGTTCCGGCAACAGAGGTCCCCGGCTGCTGATCTTCATCCCCGCTGGTACACTCCGTTGCATTAACACAGGTCCGCATGGAACGATCGCCCAGTACTTTCACCACTGCCTGTGCGGCCTCCTCAGCATTGCTGAACTTACTGCAGACACTTCCGGTACAACTGGCTGCACTGATCGTGGATGTACTGGTAACCGGCAGGTTATTCATCATGTTAAAACCCGCTGCAGCCAGATCATGCGTGGGGCGAATGGCCGGCTGACCGGCACCACCACGACTCTGTCCGCCAATCCAGGTACTCCCTTTTTTTCCGGTCATTTTCTGTGCTTTATTGTCGGCGCTGACAGCATCCGCTTCACCACTGTTAACCAGTGACTTGTACTCCTCCATAACCGCAGCCTGTGTCCACTTGCTGCTGTCCGAAAACTCCATCATGCGCTTCGCCATGTTCTGACAGTTCAGCTGTGCCTTGTCGAACGCCACATTAGCCTGAAGCACCCCGTTAGTCAGTGCGTCATACAGTCCCGGATTCGCCCGCTGGATGACCATCGCCGGCAGGCTGGCCACCGCGCCCGTCGCCCCCTGTATCACATCCCCCATCAGGTTTTTAAAACCGTCCGTCACCCCGTTCAGCTGGTTGCTCACCGTGGTTTTCAGGTCAAAGTTGCCGCACATCAGGTTGCTGCTCCAGCCAATATCCACCCCGAGCTTCTTCATGTTGCTCCGGGTTGCCGGCTGCGATATCACTGACCCGCCTCCCAGGGTGTAAAACAGTTTGTCCGAGATGGCACCATCAATGGATTTCCCGTACCCGATGGCACTGTCATTCACCTGTGGCAGGGAGAGACCGAACGTACCGCGTTCATTCTCCGCCGCGCCGGCCATTGTGCTGCAGGCCAGCATGACTGCCAGTGCCACGACATTTATCAGTTGTGGTTTAGGTTTATGCTTCATGATTTGCTTTCCTCTAAAAATTCGTACTGCCCAAGAATTTCTGGCCCCGCTTTTTGCAGCAACTGTAGGGACGCCACAGGGCAAACGCGGCATTACCGTCCTCCGGCGCGGCATGACTGCCATCCGGAAACACGGCGCAGGATGAAGAAACGGAAGGGGTCAGTCGCTGCCACTTGTGATTACGGGTGCCGGTATTTTCTTCCACCGCATCCGGTGGCCAGTAGCCATCCTTTTTTCGGCCTTTCAGCGACTGATAGACGTGAGGTTCTCCGGTGCGTGTGATGATGTCCGCCACCCGCTGGGCAACCAGGGCTGCCGCTTTGTCATCATCGGTCTGGCTGACAAAACCGGAACGGGGGTAGATATTTCCCCACATGTCTGCATTACGCTGACTCCCCAGCTCCCGTCTGCCGGGTATCATGGCTTCGGGATAGAGGGATTCAGGCATGCCGGTGCGCCAGGCAAGGCTGTCCAGTGTGCTGAGAAAATAAGGCTTCAGTGGTGTGGCTGCAGACTCACACGAATATCCGGGAATGCTGCCCCCGATAAGCAACGTGGCCGGATGCCCCAGCGCATCCGCGTATTTGAAACGGATGGCAGATTTACGCCGCCCCGGCGATTTCATATCTGCCGGGTTTCCCCCGCCAGCAGACAGCCCGGCAATCCCGCTGCTGATGGCGTTCTCCACACCGCCGGATGTCTGACTGACCAGAGCAATTTCCCGCCAGGGATTACCGCCCGGTGCGGTATAGGTGGACACCACTGCTTCAGGGATAAAATGTGAGACCTTCACGGACGTTCTGACCCGACACCCCGACCAGGAGCAGTGCAGCCAGTAACAGATACCGCTGACCCGCCAGCTGATGCAGCTCTGAGAAATAGCACCGGCCGCTATCTGTGCCGTATTCAGGGAAGCACCGGCCACAGAAACAGTCGCTGTCCACAACAAAAATGCGCCAGCATAACGTCGTGTTCGCAGACCCGTCATGGCTGGCCTCCCTGACTCCTGAGTCGTTCAGCCTGTGCCACATCGGTGGTGCCGTACACCGCTTCCCGGTCATCGAACACCACCGCAGGGTATTTTTTAAGCCCCAGCGACCAGGCGTGGGTCACCTGGCGGTAACGTTCTGCAAGGTCAGCCTGTGCAGACTGCCATTCAGGAGACTGCATGTGCTCACGAACGGCCACCTCAGCGGCTTCAGGGTCAGCCGGCAACGGGCCAAAAAAAGCATCCTGCAGTTGCTGTGGCCCGTCGAGCAACACAACCTGTACATCAGGGGGCGGATTAACCGGCAGATGTGCCGAGTCGGTATAAACAGTGGTGCCGGCAACGGATATCACCGGCAGGGCAAGAAAGGAATACAACAGCTTCCGGTACATGAAATAACTCCGTCAGACAAGACATGTCTGACAGCGTGCTCAGAACCACAGGGAAGGTCATCAATAAATTCAAAACCGGAAACTGAAAATTAACGACATCAAACCAGGAATTTTTCCACTATTTTATTATTGCCTGTCAGCCCGCCAGATATCAGAATAAGTTTCAGGTATGCCACCTGAAAAACTGAGAGTGTTCCCTCTTTTTGACGACCTGGAAATCTGACACCTGAGGGAACACTCTCTTCTTTTCGGATAAGGCGTTATCACGTCTCTTTTAACCTCATGAAGCTGACATCCCCTGTGATAACGCCTTATCCCAAAGCTCACCGGATATTCTGCCTCTCTGTTTCAGACAAATAACCCGCTTAAATTATAACTTTGATGTATTATAACCCGCAGTCATCTGTATCATCAGGTGGCTGATAAGGGGGCGGCAGGATGCTGTTTACCTGCGTGCAGACCACCGGTCAGGCCGGCCGCCATTGTTTATCATTCTGATTTGTATAATCCGTAAACATGACACTGATACCTGCGAAATTAACAACCAGAGCGCTTCTTGCCTTATCTTTATTTTTCGCGGCCAGCCTGCCCGGACTGGCATCCGTCACTGTCGCTGAAGGCAAACAGTACACAAAACTGGATAATCCGGTAAAAGATGCGCCACCGGTCGTGGAGTTCTTCTCGTTCTACTGCCCGGCATGCAGCAGTTTCTACAGTCCCTACCGGGTCAGTAAAAGCATTGAGGCAAAACTGCCGGATGGGGTGAAAGTGGAAAAATATCACGCCAGTTTTATGGGCGCGATGGGAAAACAACTGACTGAAGCCTGGTCCATTGCTAAGGCACTGGGTGTGGAAGATAAAGTGGAAGGGCCGCTGTTTGAAGCCGTACTGAAGCACCGTTCGGTAAAAAGCGAAGATGACATCAAAGCTGTATTCGTTCAGGCGGGGGTGGATGCCGGTGAATTTGATGCCGCCAGAAACAGCTTTATGGTGAAAACGCTGACTGCCCGCCAGGAGCAGGCCGCTGAACAGTTTGGCCTTACCGGAACGCCGGCTTTTTACGTCAATGGTAAGTACCAGATTAAAAACAACGGTATTAAGGATGGTTCAACAGAAGGCTATGGCCGGGAGTTTGCCGAAGTGGTATATCAGCTGATGACGACAAATCCCTGATATATTTGCAATATCTGCTCTGCCTGGCTTACTCCGGCAGAGCGTTTTGCATAATATAAAAAAACCGGGCATATCTGCCCGGCTGAAACCTCAACGTCTCAATGTAAGGAGGCTATCATTCATGTCCACGTTTCCATGGAAGTCACCTGACTCGCCGGAATGTTACCACCATATAACATTCATTTTTATTGCAACGTGATATTTTCAGACTTTTTCGTTCTCAACCGCCACACACAGAAAATCCTGCACTTTTACCTTATCACCAAAAGAACGACCGGGCTCTTTGGGAATGGAAAACATCCTCTCGCACTCAGCCCGGGTCATTTTATTTCCGGAGTAACGGGTCCAGCCTACCGGAGGATTACCAGGCTTAATTATCGTTGCCGTAATTTTATAGCGAACAGCCATACTTCATCTCTGCAGCAGTGTTACCTTCGGCTGAGCCATCACCTGTGACGTAAGCGCGAAAAAAAGTCAGCAATATGGCAATGACTCATGCGGAGATACACTAAAAAAAGCCCGCCGTTCCTGCGGGCAAATCATCCAGTGTCCTGCGTTATCATTATCAGGAATTAATGAAACAACACAATCCGGTAAATTCTGCCCGTTATCTTCCTCTGACTTCAATCCCCTGAAAGACTTTTTAAGACTTTTCCTTTTCTGCCGGCGTCAGAAATAAAAAAAAACCGCACCGGAGTGCGGTGCGGAAAATGGAAAATGCTGGAAATCTTCCTGTAAGAGTAGATTGCATAACAATAAATGTCTGCTTATTCATAATAACGAAGGTCATCCATCATCAGTAATACACGAACTTATTTTTCAGACTTTTTCATCCCTTCAATTTACCCCGGCCAGCCACAGCAGCAGATAACACAAATCAGCGGCATCGGTCACCGGAATATACCAGCGGGGATGTGCATACTCCTCCTCCGACGGCCAGCCCTCATGACCACTTACCGTCAGCAGAAGATGCACCTGCTGACCCGACCGCCCTTCCAGTGCCACCGCCACGCTGCTGTTCACTCCCACACGCTGTGGCTGGCAACAGATACGCGTCACCTGCCCCAGCTGCTTCTGCAGATGCCCGCGCAGACGCTCAAGATTATCCAGGGTGGCACGACTGGCTCCGGGCTGCCCCTGTGGCGGCAGCACAAACACACTTCCGGCAGGGTGCCCCTGTGACAACTCTTCCGGCTCCGGATATTTCAGGCACAGCATCGTTTTACTCCCCGTCAGTCAGCCCACGCAACCTGTCCAGCTTCCGGGCCACATGAAATGCCGCTTCCAGCTCGCTGCACTGATGCGTTTTCATTAACGCCCGGCGCTCTGCCTTCTCCTCCTTCTCCGTCATCCCCAGCGCGAGGTAAATACTCGGGGGCACCACCCGGAACAGCGCCTCCACCTTCTTCGCCAGTACAACCCCTTCCGTGTAACACCCCGACAGTTTGCCGGCTGACAGCAGCACCGCTTTCTGCTCCTCTGTCAGGGCCTTAAAGCGGGCAATGTTATTCACTTCCTCCGGTGGCATGGTCAGACACACCCACCACTCGGCCATATTCAGCATCTTCTCAGCGACATCCGGATAGTCCTTCAGGTTCTGCGTGGCCAGCCACAGCCAGGCCCCCAGCTTGCGCCACATTTTCACCACCTTGGTCATGTACGGGGACAGCAACGGATTCACCGTCACAATGTGTGCCTCATCCACCGCAAACAGAATATCCCGCCCCAGATACTGGTCACGCTCCGCGATGTTGTTAATCATGTTGGTCATCGACACCATGGTCAGCGCCATCTGGGCTTCATACCCCTCACGGGCCAGATGCCCCAGGTCAATCAGCGTCACATCCGCTTCCGGCCACAGCGCCCCCTCCCGGTTAAACAGCTCCGCCTCAAAACTGCCCGGCTGGGTGAACATCCCCAGCGCTTCCGCCATCTCTGCCGCTTTTGTCCGCCGGAGTTCATTTCGCTGACTGTCCCGGGAGATTTCCCACAGTGCCGACTGCAAATCCGCCGGCAGCATCTGGCGTCCCTCCCGGTATGTGGTGTGCGTGGCCATCAGCAGGGCTTCGCGGATCATTGCCCTGTCCGCCCGTTTGAGTGCGGCCTCTTCCTTCGGATCCCCCCCGGTGATCATCATGCGGGCAGAAATCTCCATTTCTCCCAGAATGTCGCGCTGCTCCTCATTTTCGTTCTGCGTGTCATCATCAATATCCGGCAGTGTCTGTTCATCCACATCCTGCAGGGTCTGTCCCTGTGCCACCAGGAGATGCGCATCCGCAAACGGCGGCAGGCTGACACCAGTGCCCGGTTTCACGCTGATTTTGTTGACGCTCACCCCGAGGCTCTCAAAATAATCGGCCAGCAGCCCGAACGAGTTACCAGCCTCAGCAATAAAAAGACGGGGGCGATGTACGGCCATGATCTGCGACAGCGAGGAGCACAGCGTGGCGGATTTCCCGGCGCCGGTCGGACCAAACAGCAGCAGGTGCGCATTCTGGGTGCGATCCAGTTTATTCAGCGGATCAAAGGTCAGTACATCCCCGCCCCGGTTAAAGAAACTGAATCCGGGATGACCGGTGCCCGTCTCCCGCCCGGTCACCGGCAGGAGCCCCGCCAGATGCTGCACCCACATCAGACGCGTGTACCACTGCTTCCTGTCCGTATCCGGGTCAAAACACATGGGCAGCGCACGCAACCAGCTGTTCAGCGGCCCCACATCAAACTCAGGGCGTACCGGCTGCAGGCCGGCGCCCAGCAGTGCCGTAGTCAGGGCCACCCGCTTACGCTTCAGGCTGTCCATATCCTCAGCCCGTAACAGAAAACTGATCCCCGCCCGGTAAAGTTTGTGGCGGTTCCCCAGATATTCCTTCACGGTGGCCACATCCTGACGGGCACGGATGGACTCCGTGTTTTCCCCGACCGCATTTTTTGACAGCCGGGTGAAACGCTCCTCGAGTGTGTCCTGCGGTTGTACCACAATGGTCATGCACAGCATGGTGCCTTCAGGGAACGTATCCATCAGGGCATTCACCGTCTTTTCACCCCGGGCCTTCTCACCGGTCAGCGTCCCCGGCGCCGGAGGCGTACGCAGTTTCTCCACCACCACGGCGGCATGCGGAAGCCCGTCCAGCCACCACACACCGTTTTCCGGATCCGACACCGGCGGCGTGAACCAGAGACTTTCCGCAAAGTCGGTCATCACCGGCATCATGCCCTCCGGGGTCTCCTGCGGTGCTGCACGGGTGGCCAGACGGTACAGTGTGTCCCTGTCCACCCACGCCGGTCGGGGATTGAACAGTCTGAGCAGCCAGCCATGTACCTGCAGACCGTTCATACGGGTACAGCGCACACCCGCCCCGCCCAGCGCCCCCACCACGCGTTCACACACCTGGTTCAGCATCGCCACCGGCGGCATCGGGTCATGGCTGTTTTTCCCGATACGGCGGTACACCACCATCCGGGTCCGTCGCTGCTGACCACGCCAGGGCTGACCGGTCACCAGCGTGTCCGTGAAAAGCCCTTCAGGACGGGCAATTCCCCGAAGATGCCGTTCCATCTCGCCCAGCCAGGCCTCTGTAAAAGCGGTGCGCTGCGCATGGGGCTTCACATACCCCCTCAGATGGTCAAGATACGCATCCACATCATTTTCATCCTGACAGAAGAACTGCACCACCCAGGGGTGGGTGTCGTATTCATCAAAACTGTCCTGCAGGGCATCCTCCACCGTGTCACGGATTTGCTCAAGACGCTCTGCCGTGCGCCCTTCCGTAGCTGCCGGTGTCACCTCATACACCGCCCCGACCGACACCCCGTCATCCAGCAGCAGGCACTGCTCTTCATCCAGGTATTCCACCCAGGGCAGAAAATCAATAATGGACGGGCCCGCATGGTAAATCTTCGCCTCTTCCTGACGGGTCATTCGCCCGGGGCGGGTCAGGTTACGGGGAATACCGGCGGCACCGGTTTCATACGCACACGCGGCTGATGCCACTGCCTGTGCAGGCGCTTCCGTCTTTACTTTCTTTTTAAACAAAGGAAAAACCATCTGACTGACACGAACGCATCCCGTCTGCCTGATACAACAGCCTTTCAGCGTTCCTCCGAAAATGCGTTGATAAACCGCCGGCATCATGCCGGCACCATCACTCAGCTCATCCGCCCCGTCAGAACGCTGCCGTGCGTTCACCGGGCATCGCATACTGCGTCTGGCTGTA
>OAZY01000575.1_pt1 | contig 23795 bp, 23 predicted proteins | sample 1494931 | NCBI WGS metagenome assembly OAZY01 (sample SAMEA2579921, study PRJEB22360) | human gut metagenome | biome: human gut; feature: human-associated habitat; material: faeces | place: Denmark | collected 2008/2010 | reverse complement strand
CCAGTACCCCGCCTTTGGCATTGATGTCGTCGATGGCCATCAGCGCGACGTCCTTCAGCGGCGTTTCGGATATCGCCATCGTCCCGGAGAGCGAATGCATGATCCCGACTTTGATGGTGTCGGCGGCATAGGCCTGGAATGAAAGACCCATAGCCATTACAGAGGCGGAGAGTGCAAAAGCTTTTAATAACGTTCTACGTTGCATGATTCACTCCTGAGTAGCGCAAAAATAAAGAATTAACAGCTAACCAGAGGTGATAAGGCAAAAACGGTGCCAGGTTGTGAAAACAGCAGGATGCGGGACAGGTGGGCGGCGGAGACGGTGGGGACGGCAGCGTTGCCTCATCACGGTGCAACGCTGCGCTAAGAAAGTTATTACCAGACGTCGGCGGCGATCGACGTCACCAGTCGGACTTTTTGCCACTGCTGGTCTTCGCTGAGGGCATTGCCCTCTTCCGTAGAGGCGAAACCGCACTGCGGACTCAGGCAAATCTGCTCGAGCGGCACATACTGCGCGGCCTCAGCGAGACGCGCTTTCACCCCCTGCGGATTCTCCAGCTCGCCATTTTTGGTGGTGATCAGTCCGAGAACCACCTGCTGATGGCCAGGACGAATAAAGCGCAGCGGCGCGAAATCCCCGGAGCGGTCGTTGTCATACTCAAGGAAGAAGGCATCGACATTGACGCCGCCAAACAGCACCTCGGCCACCGGCTCGTAACCGCCTTCCGAGATCCAGGTCGAACGGAAGTTACCCCGACAGACGTGCAGGCCCACCGTCAGATCGGCCGGCTTACCTTCCAGCGCCTGGTTCAGCACCCGGGCATAAATGCGCGCCAGCGCATCCGGATCGTCGCCGCGCTCGCGTACCTGCTGACGCTGGGCATCGGAGCACAGGTAGGCCCACACGGTATCGTCCAGCTGCAGATAGCGGCAGCCGGCGTCATAAAACGCGCGGATCGCGTCGCGCCAGGTGGTGGCCAGATCGTCGAAGTAGTCGCTAAGATCCGGGTAAACGGTGGCATCAATATCTTTCCGCCCGCCGCGGAAGTGCAGCACGCTCGGGCTGGGAATGGTCATCTTCGGCTGCGCGTCGCCGCTGATGCTTTTCAGATAGCGGAAGTCCTCCAGCATCGGGTGGTCGCCAAACGCCAGCTTGCCGGTGACGCGAACGCCGTGCGCTTTGGTCTGCACGCCGTTAAACTGGATCCCCTGCTCGGCATCGTAACGTTCAACGCCCTGCAGGCCATCGAAGAAATCGAAATGCCACCATGCGCGCCGAAACTCACCGTCGGTGACCACATGCAGGCCGCAGTCGCATTGCTGCTGAACCAGATGACGGATCGCGTTATTCTCAATTTCGCGTAGCTGACCGGCGTCGATAATCCCCTCAGCCAGCTGCTGACGCGCCTGTTTAATGCTGTCCGGGCGCAAAAAACTGCCGACGATGTCTGCGCGGAACGGGGCCTGTTGACGTTGCATGCTGTCTCCTTAGCGGTGGGCGCGTTAGTTGCCCACCGTGATAGTTCATTATTTGAATTTTTAGACTTCTGGATGGCTATATGTCCAGATACTGGCATGCAGAGTGGTGGGTCGCAAACGAGAATATTTCATGGTGCATGAAATATTTTCATTTACCGGAAACAAACGCATAGTCCTCATCTTCCCAGCCGGTGAGTCCGCCGAGCATCATTTTCACCGGCCGCCCGAGCTCAGCTAGCTTCAGCGCGGCAACGTCAGCACCGTTGCAGTGCGGCCCGGCGCAGTAGACCACAAAGAGGGTCTCCGCCGGCCAGGCGGCCATTCGCTCGGCGGTGATCTGGCTGTGCGGGAGATGCTCCGCGCCTGGCAAGTGACGTCTGGCGAAGGCTTCCTCGCTGCCGACCACGTGCAGCAGGACAAAGTCGACCTCGCCGGCACGCTGGGCGCTGTGCACATCGGCGCAGTCGGTCTCAAGATGCAGCTTATGGCGGAACCAGCGGATAGCCTCAGCGGAAGCGGCAGGGGGAAATTGGGTTACTACACTCATGGCGTCTTCTCCTTGTCTGTGATAACACTACTTTACTGACGCCCATCACCCTGATCTGCCGACAACCATGACAGAAAACGCTAACATCCTGACAACCCCTTCTGTGACACCGTCACGTCATCAGGTGGTCGCCCTCGCCTACGATGGCCTGTGCACCTTTGAGTTTGGCGTAGCCGTGGAGATCTTCGGCCTGCCGCGCCCGGAAATGGGTGACAACTGGTACCACTTTGCCGTCGCCGCCGTCGATGAAGGGCCGCTGTGCGCTACCGGTGGCATCCGCCTGATGACTGACGGCGGGCCTGAACTTCTCGCCCAGGCGGATACGATTGTGGTCCCCGGCTGGCGCGGTGTCGACGCCCCGGTCCCCGAGGCGCTGTGCGCCGCCCTCGTTGCCGCCCACGCCCGCGGATGCCGGATTATTTCCATCTGTTCCGGGGTGTTCGTTCTCGCCGCCGCCGGGCTGCTCAATGGCCGCCAGGCAACGACCCACTGGCGCTACACCGCGGCGCTGCAGTCGCGTTTCCCGCAGATCCAGGTGGTGGAAGATGTGCTCTACGTGGGCGATGCTTTGCTGATGACTTCCGCCGGCAGCGCGGCGGGGATCGACCTTTGTCTGCATCTGGTGCGCGAGGATTTCGGCAGCGAAGCCGCCAACGTCGTCGCCCGCCGCCTGGTGGTCTCTCCCCATCGCGACGGCGGTCAGGCGCAGCAGGTCCTGCGCCCGGTAGCCCGCAGCCGGGAGAGCCAGCGCCTTGGGCAGCTGTTTGACTATCTGCACCAGCATCTTGCCGCCAGCCATACCGTCGCTTCCCTCGCCCAGCGCGCCGGCATGGGACCACGCACTTTCCTGCGCCGCTTTGAGGAGGCCACCGGTAAAACACCCGCCCTGCTGGACGAGCGGCTGCTGCGCGCCCGCCAGCACCTGACGGAGAGCACGATGTCCATCGATCAGATCGCTGAGCGCTGCGGGTTTGCCAGCGCCGGCACCCTGCGTCACCATTTTCGCCAGCACTTCGCGCTCAGTCCGCTGCAGTACCGGAAACAGTTTGCTACTTCTCCGATTGCAAAATCGTCGCGGCAACGGACAATAGACGGCCACAGTAAACGGGTCGCCAGGAGGGTCGATGATGAAGAAAGAGTGTCGGGTAGTGATCTATAAAGAGGGGCTGCTGGGCAGCCTGTTTTTTGGCGAAGCCAAGGCGGACCCTGACAAGATGAGCCAGTTTCTCAGCAGCTATACCCGTGAAGGATGGGAAGTGAAAACCATGTCGGTGGAGCGCCGCCGCACCGCCCTGTTCTGGTCGCGGGAAGCGTATCTTTTCGTGCTCGAACGCCCCCTCTGACAGCCTGCGCCTGGTTTACACGTTTAAGCCAGGCGTTTCTAAGCGCCTGCTTTCAGGGCCGACGGATATAGCCCTGCTCCTGCATTTTCTGCATGCCCTCCTCGCTGGCGCAGACCATGCCGGTGGTCAGCATGGCAAAACCAAAGCGCTGATAAAACGTAATTTTATCGGCGACCGCATAGATAAAAATTTTGCCAAAGGGAAGCAACTGCTCCCGGATGGCCAGCATCAACTGTTGTCCGTAACCCTGCCCCTGACGTTCGGGGACGATCGCCACATCCGCCAGATAGCTGCTCCAGGTACAGTCGCTGATGGCTCGCGCCACGGCAATCAGCTGGCCGTTCTCATAGCCAAACCAGCAGAAGGTGCTCTGGCGGAACGCCTGCTCCAGTTGCTGAACATCGCGCTCATTCAATCCGGCCTCGGCGATAATGGTTCGCACCCGCTGCCAGTCCACCCGCGCGATCGCCTCTTTACCCTCTATCACCATCATACCCTTGCCTCCCGTCGTCTCCCGGATGGAGCCCCGGAAGCAAGATCTAGCATGCCGCGGCAGGATATGCGATTGCCGTGAAGGAAAGAAAACGGTAGAGGGTTATGACGGCAAAAAAAAACCGCCATATGACTGGCGGTAAATCAATGCTTGCATGGATAGATTGTGTTTTGCATTTTTCGCAGACAGATAATCCTGACCTCTCTACGTTTGATGACGAGGTTAACAGAGTCAACCTCAATAAAGCCTCAACGGCCTGCGCTAAAGTTTTTCCACCAGCGCTTTCAGTTGCGCGAGGGTCTGCTGCTGATCCTCCGCGACGGCGGCGGGCCAGGCCGACTGGCGCACAATAAGCCGGGTCGGCAGCAGCTCGCGGATCCGCCATATGGCGGGCTGCGGGGCCGCCATCAGGGCAATCAGCCGTTCCACCGCCCGCTTGCCCAGTAGATCGAAGTCCTGCGCCACCGTAGTGAGCGGCGGCTGGAAATAGAGGCTGTCGGCAGTGTCGTCATAGCCGGTCACCGATACCGCCCGGCTACCGCTGCGATTAAGCTGGGCCAGCGCGCTGAGCACGCCGAGCGCCATTTGATCGTTCGCCACCACAATGGCGCTGATTCGCGGCTGCAGATGCAGTAGCTCGAAGCTGCGGATCCTGCAGATGCGGTGGCTCAAACGTTTTTTGCCAGCCGCTGGCGGCGCTCCAGTCGCCGAACACCGTTGTTGAGCGAGCGATATTCAGACTGTGCAGCGCCTCGCGCCAGCTGGCGAGGCGCAGACGGGCGGAAACCGAACTTTCCGGCCCCGCCAGCAGGCCGAATTCGCGATGCCCCAGCTCCCACAGGTGGCGTACACAGGCTCCGCAGCCGTCGCGGTGGTCGAAGCGCACGCAGCAGACATCGGCCTCCGGGGAGACGTCAAGAAACAGGCAGGCCATATCCGGGTTCTCTTGCACCAGCCGCTCGGCGGTGGCGCTCTCCAGGGGCAGACTGACGATCACCCCGCGAATATGCTGGGCGCGCAGCTCATCCAGCCGCGCCTGCAGCGCGACAAAATCGGCCTGCGCCGGCATCGCTATCGCCACTTCCAGCTGATGCAGGCTGGCATGGCTTTTTATCGCGGCGGCGATCTGCGAGGGGGCATGCAGCGTCAGCGAGGCGGTAATCAGCCCGATGGAGGGCGCTGCCTTGCCGGCAAGCAACTGCGCCGAGCGGTTAGGCACGTAGTGCAGCGTCTGCATCGCGCGGATCACGTGCTCCCGGGTGCGGGCTGACACCACCTCAGGACGGTTCAGCACCCGGGAGACGGTCTGTTGGGAGACACCCGCCGCGCGGGCGACGTCCTCAAGGGTTGCGGTACGACGCGGCATCTTTTCTCCTCAGCGATAACAATGTCGTGCGCTAACATTTTATGTTTAACGCGCGACAAAAAACAGCGTTTTGCCCTCGCTTTCGTGATCGTCTGTTCATTTAATTTCCAGCGTGATTGCTGGAAAAAACAAATTACCCGATAACGTTAATCATCCTGTTTAGCGAACGACATTTTCTGACTTACCGGGGATTAAAATGCAAATTAGCGATACCGGCCACAGCCACATGCCCAACTTTGACGCCGTCCTCGCCCGTGAAGACTGGCAGAACCAGACCATTACCCACCTTAACCGCCTGCCGGCGCATCCCGCTTTCGCCAGCTGGCGCGATGAGCTTGCCGCCCGGGATAACCATCTCTCCACACGCCGTCGTCAGCTGGACGGCGAGTGGCAGTTCGTTTATGCCCGCAGCCCGTTTGCCGTCGATGCGCAGTGGCTGACGCAGGATCTGCCGGACAGCCGCGGCACGCCAGTGCCTTCCAACTGGCAGATGGAGGGCTATGACGCGCCGATCTACACCAACGTCCGCTATCCCATCGATACCACGCCACCGCGGGTGCCGGAGGATAACCCGACCGGCTGTTATTCCCTGCACTTTACGGTTGAGGACACATGGCGCGAGAACGGGCAAACGCAGATTATTTTCGATGGCGTCAACTCGGCGTTTCATCTGTGGTGCAATGGCGTCTGGGTCGGCTATTCGCAGGACAGTCGCCTGCCGGCAGCGTTCGATCTCAGCCCCTTCCTGCGCCCGGGCGACAACCGCCTGTGCGTGATGGTCATGCGCTGGAGCGCCGGCAGCTGGCTGGAAGACCAGGATATGTGGCGGATGAGCGGCATTTTCCGCTCGGTGTGGCTGCTGAATAAGCCGCAGCAACGGCTATGCGACGTGCAGTTGACGCCAGCCCTCGACGCCCTCTACCGCGATGGCACTCTGCAGGTCCAGGCGACCGTCGAAGCGACAGAGGCGGCCCTTGCCGGGCTCAGCGTCGGGGTTAGCCTGTGGCGTGGCGAGGAGCAGGTCGCCGCCGGGCGGCAGCCGTTAGGCACCCCGGCGGTGGATGAACGCGGCCACTACGCGGAACGGGTCGATTTTGCTCTGGCGGTGACGGCGCCGGCGCACTGGAGCGCGGAAACTCCAAACTGTTATCGCGCCGTGGTCACCCTGTGGCGCGGCGACGAACTGCTGGAGGCCGAAGCATGGGACATCGGTTTTCGCCGCATCGAGATTGTCGATGGCCTGCTGCGTCTCAACGGCAAACCGCTGCTGATCCGCGGCGTTAACCGCCATGAGCATCATCATTTGCGCGGTCAGGTGGTCACCGAGGCGGATATGGTGCAGGACATTCTGTTGATGAAGCAGAACAACTTTAACGCCGTGCGCTGCTCGCACTACCCCAACGCGCCGCGCTGGTATGAACTCTGCAACCGCTACGGTCTGTACGTGGTCGATGAAGCTAATATTGAAACCCACGGGATGGTGCCGATGAATCGGCTGTCCGACGATCCGGCGTGGCTGCCAGCCTTCAGCGCCCGCGTCACCCGGATGGTACAGAGCAACCGCAACCATCCGTGCATTATCATCTGGTCGCTGGGCAACGAGTCCGGCGGCGGCGGCAATCACGAAGCGCTGTACCACTGGCTGAAACGCAACGACCCGAGCCGTCCGGTGCAGTACGAGGGCGGCGGAGCGGATACCACCGCCACCGATATTATCTGTCCGATGTACGCCCGCGTCGAACGCGACCAGCCGATCCCGGCGGTACCGAAATGGGGGATCAAAAAATGGATCAGCCTGCCCGGCGAGCAGCGGCCGCTGATCCTTTGCGAATATGCCCACGCGATGGGCAACAGCCTCGGCAACTTCGCCGATTACTGGCAGGCCTTCCGCGAGTATCCGCGGTTGCAGGGCGGGTTTATCTGGGACTGGGCCGACCAGGCGATCCGCAAAATCTTTGACGACGGCAGCGTCGGCTGGGCCTATGGCGGCGACTTTGGCGATAAGCCTAACGATCGCCAGTTCTGTATGAATGGTCTGGTGTTTCCCGATCGCACGCCGCATCCGTCGCTGGTGGAGGCGAAGCACGCCCAGCAATATTTTCAGTTCACGCTGCTGTCGACCGCGCCGCTGCGGGTGCGCATCACCAGCGAATACCTGTTCCGTCCAACCGATAACGAAGTGGTGCGCTGGCAGGTGCAGTCGGCCGGTGAAACCCTGTATCACGGCAACCTGACCCTGGCGCTGCCCCCTGAGGGCAGCGACGAGATAACGCTGCTCGACAGCCTGATCCTGCCTGAAGGCGCCCGCGCGGTGTGGCTGACGCTGGAGGTGACCCAGCCCCGGGCGACCGCCTGGTCAGAAGCGGATCACCGCGTCGCCTGGCAACAGTTTCCCCTGCCCGCCCCGCTGGCGCTGCCGGCGCCCACCGTGCCTGCCGGCGCTCCGGATCTTATCGTCAGCGACGAGGTCTGGCAGATCCGCGTCGGTTCGCAATGCTGGACCATCGATCGCCGGACGGGTCTGCTGAGCCGCTGGTCAGTTGGCGGTCAGGAGCAACTGTTGACCCCCCTGCGTGACCAGTTTATTCGCGCGCCGCTCGACAACGACATCGGGGTCAGCGAAGTAGAGCGCATCGACCCCAACGCCTGGGTGGAGCGCTGGAAAAGCGCCGGCCTGTACGATCTTGAGGCGCGCTGCGTCCAGTGCGATGCGCAGCGCCTGGCAAATGAAACCCTCGTCGACTGTCGCTGGCACTATCTGCGCGGCGAAGAGGTAGTGATTGTCAGCCACTGGCGCATGCACTTCACCGCGGACGGTACGCTGCGGCTGGCGGTGGACGGCGAACGGGCAGATGTCGTTGTGAGGAGGTAGCCACCCTGCCGCCGCTGCCGCGGGTCGGGCTGCACTTCCAGGTGGCGGATCAGCAGGCGCCGGTGAGCTGGCTGGGGCTGGGGCCGCATGAGAACTACCCCGACCGGCGGAGCAGCGCCTGCTTCGCCCGCTGGGAGCAGCCGCTGGCGGCGATGACGACGCCCTACATCTTCCCGACGGAAAACGGCCTGCGCTGTGATACCCAGGCGCTGGACTGGGGACGCTGGCACGTCAGCGGTCATTTCCACTTCTCCGTTCAGCCGTGGAGTACCCGTCAGCTGATGGAGACCGACCACTGGCACAAGATGCAGGCCGAAGACGGCGTGTGGATCACCCTCGACGGCCTGCATATGGGGGTGGGCGGCGATGACTCCTGGACCCCCAGCGTGCTACCGCAGTGGCTCCTGAGCCAAACGCGCTGGCAGTACGAGGTCTCTTTGCGTTGCCTTTAATCCGTGGGGGCGACAGCCCCCACCCTACAAACAGAATAACAAGGGATCATGGTGATGAAATTCTCTGATCTGGCGCCACGAGAACGGCATAATTTTGTCTATTTCCTGCTGTTCTTTTTCTTTTACTATTTCATTATGTCGGCCTACTTTCCGTTTTTTCCGGTGTGGCTGGCGGACGTTAACCATTTAACCAAAACGGAAACCGGGATCGTTTTCTCGTCTATTTCGTTATTCGCCATTATTTTTCAGCCGGTGTTTGGCCTGATGTCGGATAAGCTCGGCCTGCGCAAACATCTGCTGTGGACTATTACGGTGCTGTTAATTCTGTTCGCACCGTTCTTTATTTTCGTTTTTTCACCGCTGCTGCAAATGAATATTATCGCCGGGGCGCTGGCGGGCGGGATCTATCTGGGGATTGTTTTCTCCAGCGGCTCCGGGGCGGTGGAAGCCTATATCGAGCGCGTCAGCCGGGCCAACCGCTTTGAATATGGCAAAGTGCGGGTCGCAGGCTGCGTCGGCTGGGCGCTGTGCGCCTCGATAACCGGCGTGCTGTTCGGCATCGATCCCAACATCACCTTCTGGATCGCCTCCGGTTTTGCGCTGGTGCTCGGTCTGCTGCTCTGGTTGTCGCGACCGGAAAGCAGCAACAGCGCCGAGGTTATCGAGGCGCTGGGCGCCAATCGCCAGGCCTTTTCGCTGCGCACGGCGGCAGAGCTGCTGCGTATGCCGCGCTTCTGGGGCTTTATCGTCTATGTGATCGGCGTCGCCAGCGTCTATGACGTGTTTGACCAGCAGTTCGCCAACTTTTTCAAAAGCTTTTTCGCCAGCCCGCAGCGCGGGACCGAAGTGTTTGGCTTTGTTACCACCGGCGGCGAGCTGCTCAACGCGCTAATTATGTTCTGCGCCCCGGCCATCGTTAACCGCATCGGCGCCAAAAACGCCCTGCTGACCGCGGGGATGATCATGTCGGTGCGTATTCTCGGGTCGTCTTTTGCCTCATCGGCGGTGGAGGTGGTGATCCTCAAGATGCTGCATATGTTTGAGATCCCCTTCCTGCTGGTCGGGACCTTTAAATATATCTCCTCCGCCTTTAACCCGCGGCTCTCGGCCACCCTGTTTCTGATCGGCTTTAACCTGTCGAAACAGCTTTCCGGGGTGGTGCTTTCCGCCTGGGTCGGCCGGATGTACGACACCGTCGGCTTCCATCAGGCTTATCTGATCCTCGGGTGTATCACCCTGAGCTTCACCCTGCTCTCGTTCTTTACCTTACGGGGCGGGAAAAATCTGCTGCCTGCAGCGGGGACGCAGACCCCCGCCTGACTCCGGCGCCCCCGTCAGGGACGACGGGATTCACTCGACAATCCGCGTCTCCCCGCCGCGATTCTCCAGGGCATAGCGCTGACAAGGCGCCCCGGCGGCAATCAGCTCCGCCAGCTCTGCCGAGTGGCTGGTCAGCCAGATCTGGCTGTAGCGCGAGGCCTCGATAATCAGCCGGGCCAGCGCGGGCAACATGTCGCGATGCAGGCTGTTCTCCGGTTCATTGATCGCCAGAAAGGCCGGCGGGCGCGGGCTGAGCAGCGCAACGGCGAGGCACAGAAAGCGCAGCGTACCGTCAGACATCTCCGCCGCCAGCAGCGGGCGGCGGATCCCCTCGCGACGCATTTTCAGGGCGAAACGTGACTGCTCGTTTTCACAGTAAAACTGGCAGCCAGGAAAGGCGTCGGCGAGGATCTCGTGCAAAATCTCTTCCGCGCCAATTTCGACAATGGTCTGAAAGGCGGCCGCCAGATTGTGGCCATCGCTGTCGAGCACTGGCGAACGGTATCCCACGGCCGGCTGACGCAGCGGCGAATGGCGGCCGATGGCGAACTCATGGTAAAACCGCCAGCGGCGCAGGGTCTCCCGCACTCGCGACACCTCGGGAAAACGATGCGGTTCGCCGAGCTGACCGAACACCGACTCGTTTTCATAGATGCTCTCAGTGAACGTACTTTTCTCCCCCGTCACATCGACGAGAAACGCCGCCTGATTCTTACGCTGCAGTACGCGGGAGGAAGGCCGGCGGGAGTAGCCGGCCAGCCAGATATTCTCTTCTTTAACGATGGGATCGAGCATGAACTGCGTCGGATAGGGCAATTTTTCCGGGAAACCTATCTGCAGCTCATAATCGAAGCTGTCGGTCCGGCAGGCGATCTGCAACCGCCGGGGATGACGATCAACGGGCGAACGCTCCCCGGACCACATCATATTCTCCAGACCGCCCTCTTCGCTGATAAACCCCGACAGATTGCCGTCAGCGGCGGCGGTCAGCAGGTGGATGGCGTTATAAATATTGGATTTGCCGCAGCCGTTGGGGCCGAAGACAATGTTCAGCGGCCCGAGCTCCAGCGCGATATCCCTGACCGAGCGAAAGTTTTGAATACGGATGTACTGAATCATCATAGGTCCTGCCCTGGAAATAGAAGGCTGCCACAGTAGCAGAGCGGCGCCAGGGATACCCTCTCACGCCCTCATTCGGGCAGGGTTTAACAGAACATTTTTTTCATTCCACGGGTCAGGGCGACCCGCGTCAGCTTGTCGCTATCCTGATGGGCTTCACTGAAGACGCCAAAATAATAGCGTTCATCGTCAATGGTTTGACTGACAATACGATAGCTCAGCGGTTGCCCGGATGGGGCACCGTACTGAGCAGGCGTCACCGAGACCTCGGTCGCGTCATCGGCGACGCTGACCAACAGCCCGTCGGCCTTACCTCCCACCAGCATGACCTTAATTATCGGGTGCACCAGTTCCTCCCGGGATGGCGTATATCATTGGCGAACCGCGGAGTCCGGCGGGCATTGTCGTCAACAAACGGCGCCAGCCTGAGTGCGGCATTACGTACTTTCTTATAGTTCATCGCGGCCTTGAGTAAAAAAATAGCGTGCTGAGGCTGGGCTAAATATTGATTATTCGAAATAAAAGATGACAAATGATGAAGGAAAAAAGAGGAATTGTGAATCAGCAAAACGCCGGGTTATTCTTATTTGTCGCTCCTTTGCTCGCCTTTATCGGCCCTCACTCAAGGAAGTATTGCGGTTATGCGTTATGTTCGCCTGTGTGTTATCTCCCTGTTAGCCACCCTGCCACTGGCGGTAGACGCCGGTCCACAGCCGCTTGAGCAGATTAAACAAAGCGAAAGCCAGCTGTCGGGCCGCGTGGGGATGGTGGAAATGGATCTGGCCAGCGGCCGCACGCTGGCGGCCTGGCGCGCCGATGAACGCTTTCCCATGGTGAGCACCTTTAAAGTGCTGCTGTGCGGCGCGGTGCTGGCGCGGGTGGATGCAGGGGTCGAACAACTGGATCGGCGGATCCACTACCGCCAGCAGGATCTGGTGGACTACTCCCCGGTCAGCGAAAAACACCTTGTCGACGGGATGACGATCGGCGAACTCTGCGCCGCCGCCATCACCCTGAGCGATAACAGCGCTGGCAATCTGCTGCTGGCCACCGTCGGCGGCCCCGCGGGATTAACTGCCTTTCTGCGCCAGATCGGTGACAACGTCACCCGTCTTGACCGCTGGGAAACGGCACTGAATGAGGCGCTTCCCGGCGACGCGCGCGACACCACCACCCCGGCCAGCATGGCCGCCACGCTGCGCAAACTACTGACCGCGCAGCATCTGAGCGCCCGTTCGCAACAGCAACTCCTGCAGTGGATGGTGGACGATCGGGTTGCCGGCCCGCTGATCCGCGCCGTGCTGCCGCCGGGCTGGTTTATCGCCGACAAAACCGGGGCTGGCGAACGGGGTGCGCGCGGCATTGTCGCCCTGCTCGGCCCGGACGGCAAACCGGAGCGCATTGTGGTGATCTATCTGCGGGATACCCCGGCGAGTATGGCCGAGCGTAATCAACATATCGCCGGGATCGGCGCAGCGCTGATCGAGCACTGGCAACGCTAACCCGGCGGTACCGTGCGTTAGCCGGCCCGCAGCACCTCGCAGGCGTGCCGGGCGATATGACTGGCGGCGGCATCGGACAGATGCCGATCGGTAATAATAGTGGTGAACCGGGTCAAGGGTAACGCCATAAAGGTGGCCACCTGATTGTATTTCGAACTGTCGCACAGCAGGATGCTTCTCGCGCTGACCTGGCTGACGGTCTCCTTGACGGTAACCTTGTTCTCATCAGGGGTGAAAATACCGCTAACCTTGTTCTCATCAGGGGTGAAAATACCGCGGCTGTCCCAGCCGCTGGCGGAGATAAAGGCCGTATCGATAGCCAGGTGGCGTAACGTTCGCGCCGCCGATTCGCCCACGCAGGAGCGATTCTCCCGGCACAGCGTGCCGCCGGTGTGGATCACGCCGCACTGGCTGGCATCGATCAGCAGTTGGGTTATCTCAAAATCATTGGTCACCACCTGCAGATCATCCCGGTCGAGGATCGCCCGCGCCAGCGCCAGGGTAGTGGTCCCGGCATCCAGATAGATACAGCTGTTTTTGGCGATGTGACTCGCCGCCAGCGCGCCAATCGCCTGTTTCTCCTCGCTCTGCAGCGTGCTTTTCACCAGATGACTGGGTTCCGTGGCCAGCCGGCTGACGGCGCGCACGCCGCCTGAGACGCTGACCAGCAGCCCCTGTTCCTCCAGTTTACTGACGTCCCGACGGATGGTCATATGGGACACGCCGAGGATCTCCGTCAGCTCATTGATGCTTACCGCCCCACGCTGCTCCACCAGGGCTAAAATACGCTGATGTCGTTCTATTGGAATCACCGCTCTCCCCTTACCATTTTTTCACACCAGGCGTCACCACTCGGGCTGCGGACCTGGCGACACCCTGTGTTGTTATCGCGCTTTGCCGCTGTTTTTACGCTATTTTAGGGCAAGAATCGCCGTTGTGCAGCCTCTTTCCGCCTGTGAATTTTTTATATTCATGTAGGTTATTCGTGATAGCTCTCACATAAATTCACATGATAACGCTTTATTCTATCATTAAATCACATTAATTAACGAATATTCACAAGGAGACCATCATGGCTGCACACACTAACGTCTGCGTGATTGGACTGGGTTCAATGGGCATGGGCGCCGCCCGCGCCTGCCTGCAGGCGGGCCTGAACACCTGGGGCGTTGACATCAACCCCGACAACTGTCGCGCACTGCTGGCGGCGGGCGCCAAAGGCGCGGGCCCCAGCGCGGTGCCTTTCGCCGCTGACCTGGATGCGGTCGTCTTGCTGGTGGTCAATGCCGCCCAGGTGCAGGGGATCCTGTTCGGCGAAACCGGCCTCGCCGCCCATCTGAAGCCCGGCACCGTCGTGATGGTGTCGTCCACCATCGCCTCCGCCGATGCCCAGGCGATAGCCGTGGCGCTGGCGGAATACCAGCTATTGATGCTTGACGCGCCGGTATCGGGCGGCGCAGTGAAAGCGGCCGCTGGCGACATGACGGTGATGGCCTCCGGAAGCGATGCCGCCTTTGCCCGCCTCGCGCCGGTACTGGACGCCGTGGCCGGCAAAGTCTACCGCATCGGCAGCGACATCGGCCTTGGCTCGACGGTAAAGATTATTCATCAGCTGCTGGCTGGGGTGCATATCGCCGTTGCCGCCGAAGCGATGGCGCTTGCCGCCCGCGCCGGGATCCCGCTGGAGACGATGTATGACGTGGTGACGCACGCGGCGGGTAATTCCTGGATGTTTGAGAATCGCATGCAGCACGTCCTGGATGGCGATTACTCGCCAAAATCCGCCGTCGATATTTTTGTCAAAGATCTCGGTCTGGTGAATGACACCGCCCGGGCGCTGACCTTCCCGCTGCCGCTCGCCACCACCGCGCTAAATATGTTCACCTCCGCCAGCAATGCCGGATTCGGCCGGGAAGATGACAGCGCGGTGATCAAGATTTTCAACGGCATCACCCTGCCGGGCCACAAACAGTGAGGAGAGATAACATGCAGCTTGGTGTCATTGCCGATGACTTCACCGGCGCCACGGATATCGCCAGCTTTCTCGTGCGCAACGGCATGCCGACGGTGCAACTGAATGGCGTACCGACCCGCGATCTTCCGCTGACCAGCGAGGCGGTGGTCATCAGCCTGAAAACCCGCTCCTGCGCGGTGGAAATGGCCGTCAGCCAGTCGCTGGCCGCGCTGCGCTGGCTGCAGGCCCAGGGCTGTCAGCAATTCTACTTCAAGTACTGTTCCACGTTCGACAGCACCGCGCAGGGCAACATTGGCCCGGTGCTGGATGCTCTGCTGGCCGAGCTGGGTGAAACGCGGACGGTGATTTCCCCGGCGTTGCCGGTGAACGGCCGCACGGTCTATCAGGGGTATCTGTTTGTCGGCGAGCAACTGCTGAATGAGTCCGGGATGCGCCACCATCCGGTGACGCCGATGGAGGATGCGCACCTGGGCCGCTTAATTGAGCGCCAGGGGCGCGGAAAAGCCGCGCTGATTGCCTGGCCGATTGTCGCCCGGGGGCCGGAGGCGGTCGCCACCGCGCTGGCGACAATCAGCGATCCGGCGGTGCGCTATGTGGTGCTCGACGCCCTCAGTGAACAGGATTTGCTCACCCAGGGCGTGGCGCTGCGAGAGATGAAGCTGGTCTCCGGCGGTTCCGGTCTCGCCATCGGCCTCGCCCGCGACTGGGCACAGCGCCATGGCGCCCGGGGTGAAAGCGCTCAGGCGGGCATGCCGCTGGCCGGCCCGGCGGTGGTGCTCTCGGGCTCCTGCTCGGTGATGACCAACAGCCAGGTGGCGGCCTATCGTGAACAGGCCCCCGCCCGCGCCGTCGACTTAAGCGCCTGTTTTACCGATCTGGAGAGCTACGTCAGGACGCTGACTGACTGGGTGGACGCGCAGCGCGATGCGCCGCTGGCGCCGATGATCTATGCCACCACCGAGCCGCAAACGCTGCAGCGGATCCAGGCGCAGTATGGCGACAAGGCCAGCAGCGAACGGGTGGAACAGCTGTTTGCCGCCCTTGCCGCCGCCCTGAAGGCGAAAGGATTTACCCGGTTTATTGTGGCCGGAGGGGAAACATCGAGCATTGTGGCGCAGACGCTGGGGGTCGAGGCGTTCCATATTGGGCCGACCATCTCCCCCGGCGTGCCCTGGGTGCGTGACACCCGCCAGCCGCTCTCCCTGGCGCTGAAGTCAGGTAACTTCGGCGATATCCACTTCTTTGCCCGTGCCCAGCAGGAGTTTCGTCATGACTGAGCAACAGCTGCGAGATGAAATGGTGCAGATTGGCGCCTCGTTGTTTAGCCGCGGCTATGCCACCGGCTCCGCCGGCAATCTGTCGCTGCTGCTGCCGGACGGCAATCTGCTGGCGACGCCGACCGGCTCCTGCCTCGGCGAACTGCAGGCGCAGCGGTTGTCGGTGGTGACGCTGCAAGGTGAATGGATCTCCGGCGACAAACCGTCGAAAGAGGTCACTTTTCACCGGGCGGTCTATTTGCACAACCCGGCCTGCAAGGCGATCGTCCACTTGCACAGCCACTATCTGACCGCGCTCTCCTGCCTGCAGGGGCTCGATCCGCACAACTGTATTCGTCCCTTTACCCCCTATGTGGTGATGCGTGTCGGCGACGTCCCGGTGGTTCCCTACTACCGGCCGGGCGATGACCGTATTGCCCAGGCGCTGGCCGGTCTGGCGCCCCGCTATAACGCCTTTTTACTGGCCAACCACGGTCCGGTGGTCACCGGCTCATCGCTGCGCGAAGCCACCAACAATACCGAAGAGCTGGAAGAGACCGCGCGGCTGATATTTACCCTCGGCAACCGTGAGATCCGCTACCTGACCACTGACGAAGTGGATGAACTGAGATAAAACCATGCCAAAATTTGCTGCTAATTTAACCATGCTGTTTACCGAACTGCCGTTCCTGGACCGGTTCGCCGCCGCTGCCCGCGCGGGTTTTGAAGCCGTGGAGTTTCTGTTTCCCTATGAGTATGAGGCCGGAGAAATTAAACAGCGCCTGCAGGAGAACCAGCTGCAGCTGGTGCTGTTCAATACCCCACCCGGCGACGTCAACGCCGGAGAATGGGGGCTCGCCGCGGTGCCAGGCAGAAGCGCCGAGGCCCGCCAGCAGATCCAGCTGGCGCTGGAGTATGCCTGCCAGCTGGATTGCCCGCAGGTGCATATCATGGCCGGCGTGGTACAGCCGGGGATGGATCGCGCAGCCTGCGAGGCCGTGCTTATCGATAATCTGCGCTACGCGGCGGAGTGCTTTGCCCGCCACGACAAGCGGATACTCATCGAAGCGCTGAATCCCCAGACCAAACCGGGCTATCTCTACCACAGCCAATATCAAACGCTGGAGATGGTGAAACGGGTCGACAGGCCGAACGTCGCGGTGCAGTTAGATCTGTTTCACGCGCAGAAGGTGGACGGCAATTTAAGCCATCTCATTACCGAATATGCCGGCCAGTATCGCCATATTCAGATTGCCTCCCTGCCCGACCGTCATGAACCGGATGAGGGCGAAATAAACTATCCGTGGCTCTATGCGCTACTGGATAAAACCGGTTATGACGGCTGGATCGGCTGCGAATATATCCCCCGAGCAGACACGCTTTCCGGGCTGGGGTGGTTCTCGCCCTACCGGAAAAAATAAACACCGTTTTCTAAAAAAATAACTCTCTGTACACCTGTTAATACCCGAGGCAAACCTATGTCGACATCGGCGCTGTTACTTATTGCGTTAGCCAGCGTAGTGCTGTTGCTCCTGTTGGTGATCAAAGCGAAAGCGCATCCTTTTGTGGCGCTCCTGATCGTCAGCCTGCTGGTGGCATTCGCCACCGGTATTCCGGCAGATAAAATTATTACCACCATTGAAAAAGGCATGGGCGGCCTGCTTGGTCACATCGCCAGCATTATTATTCTGGGCTCAATGCTGGGGGTGCTGATTGAAATGTCCGGCGGCGCCGAATCGCTGGCGAAAACGTTGACCGGCGTACTGGGCGCAAAACGGACCATTGCCGCCTTAACCATCGTGGCTTTTATTCTCGGCACGCCGGTCTTTTTTGAAGTCGGCTTTATCATCATCATTCCGTTAATTTACGGCTTCAGCAAAGTCGCCCACGTGTCGCCGCTGAAGTTTGGCCTGCCGATGGCCGGAGTGATGTTAACCGTGCACGTCGCGCTGCCCACCCATCCTGGCGCAGCGGCCGCGGCAGGCATTCTGCATAGCGATGTGGGCTGGCTGATGCTGGCGGGGATTGGAGTATCGATAGTCGTTGGTATCGTGGGTTATTTTGTCGCCCGGTTTATCAATCGGCGCCATTATCATCTGTCGATTAACGTGCTGGAACAGCAGCAAACAGCTGAAGTGCCGGACCTCTCCGTTAACGCGCAGCAGACCCGTCTGCCACCGCCGAATGCGCTGGTTATCGGTGGACTGATCGTGGTGCCCATTATGCTGATTGTTTCCGGGACGCTGTGTCAGGCACTGCTGCTGCCGGAAAACGCGGTTCGCCAGCTGATGACCGTCATTGGTACCCCACCGGTCGCCCTGCTGATCTCCCTGGGATTGGCCAGCTGGACGCTGGGCATCCGTCGGCGGATGAGCCTGAAAAAGCTGGGCGAAGTCACCGGCAGCGCGATCCCCTCTTCGGCGGATGTGATCCTCGTCGCCGGCGCTGGCGGCGCCTTTGGCGGCGTACTGGTCGCCTCCGGTATCGGCAATGCCTTAGCCGAGGCGCTGGAGACAATTCATCTGCCGCTGATGCCCGCCGCCTTCCTGCTCTCGCTGGTACTCCGGGCCTCGCAGGGATCGGCCACCGTGGCGATCCTCACCACCTCCGGTCTGCTGTCTCAGGCGGTCATCGGGCTGGATCCGATTCAGCTGGTGCTGGTGACGCTGGCGACTTGCTTCGGCTCGCTCGGGTTATCGCACGTCAACGATGCCGGGTTCTGGGTCGTCACGCGCTATCTCGGGCTCTCGGTGCCGGACGGGTTAAAAACCTGGACCGTATTGACGACCATAATGGGGGTGACGGGCTTTCTGATCACCTGGCTGCTGTGGTTTGTGTTGTGATATTCGTGAAAGGTGGCCACCGGGCCACCTTTATTTGTCATTTGTCAGTTAGCCGGGCGCTGGCCGCTCTGTCACCTCACCAGACAGCGTCACCGGAATAAAATAGCGTACGCGATAGCGCCTTTCCGCCGCTGGCCCACCTTCCGTATGACGCTCGAGAAAGCATTCAATGTCGACTCCCTCCCGGCGGCTTGCTCCCAGCGCTGGCAGCAACTCCATATACAGATCGCTGGATAAACGGGCGTAACGCGCCCAACTGCCATAGAATTCAACGCCAACATACAGCCCAGGCCTTGTCGTCAACGTGCTGTTCGTCGTCAGCGCGGGCAGCGCCCCTCGCTCCCGATGACAACCGACAAAAGCGTTAACCTCGACGTTAAGCTCATTGTTTCTCGCCGCATAATAATCGGATAACACAGAGAGACGGCCACCGCCGGCGGTAAAAAAACGGTCAACCTTTTGTCTGACAGCCGTCTTCGACGTGCTTTGCAATACCATATCCGACAGGCGCAGCTCATACTTCATCGGAGAGCCACGATAGACCCTCTCGGGCAGTGAACAGAAACGGGCCTGAGGCAGGCTCTCACCCTCCGGGTCGAATTTCTTTAACAGCAAAGCCGTGTCCCAGTGCACGGCGCAACGGTATTCCCGTGGCGAGAGCGAGAAGCGCTTCTTAAACTCCCGGGAAAAAGTCTGCGGCGAGTCATAGCTTAACTGCCAGGCAATGGCGGCGATCGGTTGCCGTGTTAATCGCAGACTCACCGCCGCGATGGTCAACCGCCGCAGCCGGATATACTGCCCGATGGGTAACTGACCATACTGATAAAACACCTCATAGACAAACCGGCGCGAATACCCCATATACTGCGCCAGGTCATCGATAGACGGGTTACAGTAGATATTATCTTCCAGCCACGCCAGCATTTTTAAATAGAGCATCTGCTTCATAGATACCGCATACTTCCTGTAGTCTTATCCTCCTCTAATTTTAACAACAGGCGGCGGACAGCACTAAGCTTTTTATGCACGGCAAAAATAAAAAAATAATTATCAGTGAAAAACCTAACAGACATATGTTTAACGTTTTGTTTATTAGGAACTTTCGTATGCTCACCTGCCGTTATCCCACTTTCTCCAGCGAATATTGCATTAGTGTAAAACATCCCTTAGATTATCTCGTCTAAAAATAATCGGCGTATTGCCATTATATGTTTTAATTTATCCTGATATCATTTTAATACCCAACAGGGAAGTTATATGACGAATTTTTTGTTCAATATAAAAAATCACTATCTGCGGGTCGCGATTGCCGAACTGGTCAATGAAACGATGCAGGCGTGCGAGCGATCGCATTATCAGTTTTCTCAGCAATGGAAGCCGGCGTCGATTGCACAAGCCGATGTCATATTCACGGAAATGGTGGCGGGAGAATGGTACTTATGCCATGAACTTTTACAGCACGCTACAGAGACTTATCAACTTTTTATTTTCCTGAATGATGAAGAGGTTACCGTCATCGATCACTTACCCAACTGTTTTAAGCATGCGGTATTTATACACCCGCACACCGCCGTTCATCTTCTTAAGGAGGTGATAGGTCATGCAATTCAACGCCCCTTAACGGAACAGCATGGCTCTCCCTTTAATCGTCTGCGTCGCTGCATAAATTGTCCCTGTAAGTCATTGAGCGACGCGCAAACCAAAGTCATCTACGCGTTCAGCATTGGCCTGAGTCCGCATGAAGTTGCCACTGTACTAAAAATTAGTCACAAAACGATCCATTCGCATAAAAAGAACATTATGAATAAGTTCCATTTAAAGAGTCGTCAGCAATTCAACAATCTTGTCCAGATACTCGCCAGACGTTAACCTCGTAAAATATTATTATGCTAACTCATTATCTTCTGGAACGGAAGACATAACGTCTTTTACGCCTCTATTTAATATAGGAAATACCGCTCCACAAAGAAGTAATGGGGCAAAAAATCAAACATAAAACAATAAGCAAATCACCCATGACAACCTCGAAAAATAAAAAGAATTTGATTGGCATAGATAATATTGACCTCATATTATCCATGCAAGCTCATTTCTTTTTTTCCAGAACACGTCATAGCGTGGTAGGATAATTCCTGACAGCCATTATTTAATCGCTAAGTTCAGTCTCCGCCCCCGAGTTTTAGAAGAAATGTATGGCCTGTTATTGTCTTTTAGCAACGATATTGAGAAAAAGATAGCTAAACATCCGATTCCCTGTAGAGTGAAAGGAATCACCATGTGAATATCCCGTTCCGCGTAGCGGACATCACGGTTGGTTGAATGTCAGAAAAGCGGGCTTCCTCCTTGTGGACAAAGCCAAACCTCCCTTTTTACGCTCTGTACAGGCCATCGCGCTCTGCCACAGCGAACGGAATGACTATGCTAACCACCCTGATTTACCGCAGCCAGGTTGATCCAGCCCGGCCACTGACCGATCTTGACGCCCTTATTCATCGCGCCAGCGGAAAAAATATGCCCCTCGGGATAACCGGGATTCTGCTGTTTAATGGTCAGCAGTTTTTCCAGGTACTGGAAGGAAATGAGGAGATCCTCGAGTCGTTATTCAGCAAAATACAATTCGACCCACGACATCGCGATGTGGTGGAGCTGATGCGCGACTACTCGGCCTATCGCCGTTTTCGGGACGTCGGTATGCGGATGTTGGATCTCCGCTATCATGAGAATGATGCTGCGGTAGAAGAGATCCTGCGCTTCAGCACCTTTGGTGAAACTGAGCCGATCAATGACCGCATGTTCAGACTGATTAGCGCCTTTATCGCCGACGGCGGGCGCTATTGCCTGCCCGAGTCTCTGCAGCCTTCTCGCTGGTCGATGACTCCCGCAGTGGGCAATGCCTCGCCGCGCAACCTGACGGATCAGCCCTGCCAGTTCGCCCTGCAGGCCATCGTCGAGCCGGCCAAAAGGCGGGTCTCTTCCTTTGAAGCCCTGATCCGCAGCCCAACCGGCGGCTCACCCGTGGAAATGTTTGCCGCCATTGCGGCGGAAGATCGCTACCGTTTCGACCTTGAGAGCAAAGCGTTTGCCTTCTCTCTCGCCGCCCGCCTTCCGCTCGGCAAACAGCAACTGGCGGTCAACCTGCTGCCAGGCTCGCTGTATAACCATCCTGACGCCGTAGGCTGGCTGATGGACAACCTGCTGGCGGCAGGTCTCAGGCCAGAACAGGTCTTGATCGAGGTGACTGAGACGGAGGTTATCTCCTGTTTCGACCAGTTCCGCAAAGTACTCAAAGCGCTGCGCGTGGCCGGCATGAAACTGGCCATCGACGATTTTGGCGCCGGTTACTCCGGTCTGTCGCTCCTGACCCGCTTTCAGCCTGATAAAATCAAAGTGGATGCGGAACTGGTGCGCGATATTCATATTAGCGGCACCAAACAGGCGATTGTCGCCTCGGTCGTGCGCTGCTGTGAAGATCTCGGCATCACCGTGGTCGCCGAGGGCGTCGAAACCATTGAGGAGTGGTGCTGGCTGCAGTCGGTAGGCATTCGCCTGTTTCAGGGATTTCTCTTTTCCCGACCCTGCCTTAACGGCATCGGGGAGATCTGCTGGCCGGTAGCGCGCCAGGCAACGGACCTGTAAGGACGCGCACCCGGGCATCGTCATTGCCAGTGGGCAAGCTTTTCGCTCAGTGCCGCCAGGGCATATCGTACCGCTTTCGCCACCACGGTCTCACAGTCGCCGGCAAAGCACATCCGTTTGGTTTCAGTCTGGCCGCGAAAATTCCAGGCAAACCATACCGTGCCGGCGGGGGTACCATCTTCCCCGCCCTCGAAAAGAGAAACCCCCCCCCCCGCCCCCCGGGTCCCGCGTAGCCGCTGATGGCGATGGCGATATCGGCGTCAGCCATTGCCAGAATACCGGTCGACATCTCCTGGACGCACGCTTCGCTGACGGCGCTGTGTACCGCCAGGGTTTCCGCACGAACCTGCAGCACGTTTCGTTTGGCTTCATCGCTGAAAGTGACGACGCCGGTATCATAAAACGCCGCGGTATCCGCCTGAGCACAGAGCGCCGCCGCCAGATTGCCCCCGGTGCAGGACTCTGCCGTGGTTAGCCGCCAGCCCCGAGCAACCAGCATCTGAGCCACTTCCGCCGTTAGCGCTGAGGTCGGTTTTGCATCGTAACTCATCTCGTCTGTCATTCAGACCCCTCACAAAATATCAAAGGAATAACAACAGCATCGCGCCAGTTAAAAGAATAGCATATCGATTTCTCTCGTCGGCAGTAGACCGATCGCGTCAGTTCGGGTGGAAAAATAAAGGCCCGCTGCGCGGGCCTTAGCGAATACTCGTCTGAACTGTCGCCGAATCAGACCTTGTGTTCAATCACCCGGCCGTGACTCTCAATGGCAATTTTGCGCGGTTTTTCGCTTTCCGGGATCTCCTGATGGATAGTCACCTTTAAGATCCCACTATCCAGCTGTGCCTGATTAATCTGGGCATGTTCAGGAAGCGAGAAACTCAGCTGGAAATCAGCGCGGCGGATGCCTTTATATATCCAGCGCTGGCTACCGTCGGTCCCGGAATCAGTTTCTCCACGTTTGCCGGTAATATGCAGATTACCGCCGACGGTCTCTATTTCCAGTTCCTCATCTTTCCAGCCGGGCACGCTGACGCTGAGCAGGAAATTACTGTCATCTATTTTCTGCAAATCATATGCCGGCAAGGCGCCCACCGGCGTATCGCCAGTTAACTGGCTGAAAAGACGGTCAATGCGGTTGAAACGATCGGCAAAAAGAGAATCAGCGAAAACAGGGAGTGCTGACAAGGTTTTGAGTGCCATAATTAACCTCCTGAATATCCATTCAAAAGCTCAACATAAAGGCAAGCATTGCTTGTCCGCTATATAAAATAATATCTGCAGTGCATTTTTCAAGAGCGAAAATAAAATTTTTTATCACTCGCCACAGGAAAAAATAACCAGGCCGGGTGGCAGAGTGACCCCCGCCCGACGGCGGGGGCAGTGGCGCTTCTGAGTCCCATAACTGATGCTGTTTAACATTCAATAAACAGAAGCGACATGTATATATAACTTGTTCAAAGGGATGTCAACGCCCGGACCGTGCCACCACCCCCACCGTCCGTTTTGCCCTTTACGACTGCAGTGATAAGCGCGTTCCTCACCAGCGGCTCCCCCCCCCCCCCCCGGCGCGCCGTCCAACACAAAAGAAT
>OAZY01000571.1_pt1 | contig 23848 bp, 25 predicted proteins | sample 1494931 | NCBI WGS metagenome assembly OAZY01 (sample SAMEA2579921, study PRJEB22360) | human gut metagenome | biome: human gut; feature: human-associated habitat; material: faeces | place: Denmark | collected 2008/2010 | reverse complement strand
TTAAGCTAGATGAAATATTTCAGTTTAACTGGTACTTTTTCTTGACGTAGTACCAACTATCTCTTCATGGAGCAGCAGGAATGGTGGTGGTTGGAAATAGTTTGGATTTGAATACAGTTCCATCTCAATTAGTGGATAAAGGCGATGCATGGCTATTTCCAATGACTTTTGTTTATCATCCTGAATTATTAAAACAGATGAATTCTAAATTTATTACGAAAAAGCAGCAGAACACAAGAAAAAAACGTGAAGATATTGTGAGATAGGAGCAATAGAAGTGAAAAAATATAATAATATTGTTCAATATATTTACGCACCTTATAGGAAAAAAACATCAAAAATCAATTGGAACAAACAAATACTGCAAGGGAATCTATATCCGGGAAAGGTTTTTTATAAAGAAGAAAATCCAATGATTAGGACAAATATAGGCAATTATTATAAAAAATTAAGTATCGACGATATAAAGAAAATTAACAGTTTAGTTCATATCAGAGATGCTATTCTTTTAAAAGATACAGCAGATATCAATTTTTCTAAGTATATTAATGATATATTAATAGTGGAAAGAATTGATTCAGAAGGAAGAATTTATGGAAAGTTCAGGAGAAGCAACAGTTATATCAACCTGCTGCCAGATATCGATATACTGGTAGATTTATCGAATAATCGAGAAATAAATATGATAAAAGAAAAATCAAAAACGCACTTGAAAAAAATCGAAGATAGATCGAAATAAGGGAAGGAGAGATATTTGATAAATAGTAAAGGCATACAAATGACGCTCTTTGATTATTTTGCTGATACAGAAGAATTTACATTAAAGAATGCAGAGAATGCAGTATTAACAGTTCATAATAAAGATGTAAAAATCCCAAGTATACGTGCTCGAATCTATGAAGGTATCGATAAAGGTTTATTCAGCCGTGTAGCAAAAGGTGTTTATACTGTGTCAAAAAATGATGCTACCTGCCTTTTGGTTAATGGTGATGGAAGAAATTTAAGTTTTATAAAAGATAGTTCGATTGATTTTATCATCACCGACCATCCTTATGATTTAAAATCAAATAAAGGTGGAAATAGAAATTTTGCTGCTTACGAATGTTTCAAATATTCAAAAAATGATTTCATTGAAAAGAAGAGAGTTTTGAAGCCTGGATGTTTTCTTATTGAGTTTCTTCCTGATAAAAATGAAGATAACAGGCAATATCTCAATCAGATCGAAGAAATGGCGATTGATGTTGGATTCCGCTTTTTTGCTTCAGTTCCTTGGAAAAAAGGTAATTTTGTTGCTAATACTGGACGAAAAGTTAAGAATAGAGAAACGATTGTATTTTTTACAAAAGGTAAGGCTAGGTCATTACGTCGAGATGCGAAAAAGGATATGAAAGAACCCGATAAAAAACACTTTATGAGTGGAGCGAAAAAGATGTTGCCACCAGTCTTTGATTTTCAGCCCCCAAGCGATAAAGAACGTATTCATCAAGCTGAAAAGCCTGTTGAGCTTATTGAGGAGATAATTGATATTATTTCAGTTGAAAGGGAAATCGGATTAGATCAATTTGCTGGATCGGGTGTTGCTGGCGAAGCAGCTTTAAGTAAAGATAGAGATATGATATTGATAGAAAGTGATCAGGATACATACGATAAAGCTAAAAGGCGGCTCTCTAAAATAGAATGTAGAAAAAAAGATATTAATCGCTGACTTTTAATATTAAGCACGGCATAATGTGATTAGGAGGTAATCAATAAATGGCAAAAATATATGGATTGGAGCTAAAAGGAATCAAGACAATGATTGGAAGAAATGGAGAAGTTTTTCAGGGCAATATCTATCTTGAAGGAAAAAAGATTGGAGTATACTCGCAGGATCCAAATGGTGGTATAACTCCTTTGATATGGATGAGCGATAAATATTCAAAGCAAAAATTAGAAAAAATCGTTAGTAAAGAATATTTAAGAAACGATAATATTTGGAAAGTAAAGGAAGATATGATGGAGCATATTAATGTTCTTGAAGAGACTTTTGAAAATATCTATACTCTGAAAGAGTGGGAAAAGGTGTTTGGAAAAGAACTAAAAAAAAGAACACGCTCGTTTGTGATGATTGTAATACCAGAAGATTTCCAATATCGACTATATTTCACAACAAATTTGATGGAAGATAATGAAATAAAAATTTTGTGTAAAAAAATCTTAAATGATTTGGGTGAACCAAAACGAAAAGTATTTATTTTTAGATCATTAGAAGATTTCAATTATGGTCATTCTATTAAATTGAATGATATCATGGCTTAAAATAGTTTAATGAACAGCTATAAAGTTGTTCTTTTTTAGTATATTTAAATTGAGAAAAAGAAAGAGGAAATTTGTTTAAGACTTTAAAAAGATGCACTGACTTTTGTTATTATGCACGGCATAATGTTGATAAGATACAAAAGGAAGTGATTTATAATGAGATTGGAAAATGGTAAAGGAAGTATAACTAGACTAAGTGGCAATCGTAGAAATCCTTATGTCATACGAATAACAACAGGTTATGAAATTGATCAAAAATCTGGAAGAAAAAAACAAACCAGAAAGACGATTGGATATGCCCCTACAAAGAGAGAGGGAAAGAAGTTGTTGCTGGATTATATAGATAAAGGTAAATTTGATCCCAATATTACATTTACGAAACTTTTTGAAAAATTTTCTGAATCAGAGTTCTTGAATATATCTGATTCAATGATTTCTTCACATAAAGCATCATATAAGATTTGTGAAGATTTATATGACAAGGTTTTTGCTGATATAAAACTTAAGGATCTACAAAAAGTAATTGATAACTGTGGAAAAAATTATCCAACATTAAGAAAAGCAAAATTAACATTAAATCAGATGTTTGAATACGCTATAAAAAATGAAATCTGTTCAAAAAATTATGCAAGTTATATAGATATTGCAAAATATAAAGAAAAAAATCCAAATAAAATGAATAGAGATAAATTAAATACAGATGAAATCGAATATATATGGAAGAAAAGTGAGAATAAGTACATTCAAACAATTCTATTTATGGTTTATACAGGTGTGAGAATTTCTGAAATGTTGAATCTAAAGAAGAGTGACATTAATTTAGAAGAGAAATATTTTCATATTAGAGCGAGCAAAAATATTGGAAGTGTACGTATAGTACCTATAGCAGATAAGATATTGACATTTGTAAAAGATTGGTATCATTTATATCCTGATAGTAAATATCTATTTTGTACAGAAAATGGAAACAAGTTCAAATACAGGAATTATTACGATAGTTATTATACCCCTATGATGGAAGACTGCTTTCTTGGGTATACACCTCATTGCTGCCGTCATACATGTATTAGTATGTTGAAACATGCAGAAGTAAATCAAACAGTAATTAAAAAAATAGTAGGACATGAGGGAGCGATGTGTTTGAATGAGAGAGTATATACTCATTATGATATAAAAGTTATATTAGAGGCAATTAACAAAATCTAAAAGAATGGAGTGATTGTTGAAAGACATAGATTTATATAATCATAGAATATTTATTGAATTACCTAAATTCACTGGACGTAATGTTCCGATTACAGAGATTGCTAAAGCTACAAATAAGGATATACGTTTCATAAGACAAGGACTGATCGAAGGTTTTCTTCATTTTGGTATCGCAAGAAAAATAGATGATGCAGATACTTACAGTTATTATTGTCCGGATAAAAAAGTGTGGGAGGAAACAGGATATTTCAATCCTGATAAATGATAAAATAATTGGATATTTTTATTTTAAAAAATACTGACATTTCGTCAAATGCACGGCATAATGTGGTAAAGGGAGTGTTATAATTATGAAAAATCCAAATAAATTCGGATCAATAACTAAAATGCCAGGAAAATTGAGAAAGCCTTATCGAATAAGAGTTACTGTTAAAACTGAAGTCAATCAAGAAACAGGTAAAGTAAAGCTGATTAGGAAAACAATAGGTTATTATAAAAAGCGTGAAGATGCAATGATGGCTCTAGAGCAATATCATAGAGACAAAAATATACTATCCTATAATAATATTACATTTGAAGAAATGTATAACAAATTTTCTGAAGAAAAATTCCTGTCTGTTGGAGATTCAAGTGTAGAAAGCTATTCACATGCATTTGATATTTGTGAGCCTTTGCATAAAGAAATTTTTGTAAAGTTGAAACTTGAAGATTTGCAGTATATGATTGATAATTGTGGGAAAAATTATCCTACGATTAAGACAATTAGAAATCTGTTCAAGCAAATGTATAAATATGCAATGAAATATGATCTTGTTGCAAAAGATTATGCAGTATTTGTTAATATTGCAAAACATAAAGATAAGAATCCTAATAAACAAATAAGAGAGAGAATACCAGAAAATAAACTAGCTGATATGTGGGAAAATGTAGATACTAAATTTGATCAGATTGCTCTTATGTTAGTATACACAGGTGTACGCATTAGCGAATTGCTTAATTTGAAAAAATCGGATATTTATTTAGATGAACAGTATTTTGATGTTATAGACAGTAAAACTCCAAATGGAATCAGAAAAGTTCCAATTGCGGATAAAGTATTACCATTTTTTAAGGATTGGTTTTATTCTAGTCGTGAAGACTTTGAATATCTTTTATATGATGATAGAGGCAAACATCTTACATATGAAAGATGTGTTCGAAAATTTTATAAGCCATTTATGAAAAAATCAAATATAGAATTATCTCCTCATTGTTGTAGACATACATGTATATCCATGTTAGCAGATAAAGAAGTTGATGCTACATATATTAAATTAATAGTTGGACATTCTGGGGCAATGAGTTTGACTGAAAAGGTTTATACACATGTGGATATTAAAGAATTAGTTGATGCAATAAATGAAATATGAAAATCACTATAGTACATGTTCGATCATGTGCTATAGTGATTTTTTTGCTTAATTGAAATAGTATACAATATATATGTTGAATACAACTCTGAATTTCTGTATTATATGAAAGTGTAAATTGCAGGGGAGAGTGATTTGATGTTTAAAATAGCTATATGTGATGATGATGTAGTTTATGCTGATTTGATATTACCTATATTCAAACATCACTTAGACTAAAGGAAAAACCAACAATGGAAGATGTATATAGTTCGTATATTATTGCTCGAAATTTTATAACTTTGATTTTGTTCCTTTGAGGCTGCTTTCTCTATATTATACATTTGCGAACAGAATATCATAAAAAAGTAAAGATAGGCACTTAAATTAATTTTCAAATATGACTTAAAGTGTTAAAATTAAGGTAATGATAACTACATATTATCAGTAATAGAAACGGATAATTGTGAATGGAGGTAATATAATGAATGATGAAAAAATACTAGTATTTTTAAGTAGACCAAATCCTTTTTTAAATGAACACCAGAAATTTCTAGATGCTCTGCAAATAACATTAGATGAATTGGATTTCAAAACTGTAACATTACAGGCAGATGAATATGATTTAACAGATTCAATAAACTATCTTAAAGGTATGATTAAACAATGTTATGGCATAGTTATTGTTGGATTCAAACAGATCTATATTGAGCAAGGCGCAAAGAAAAAAGGAGGTATAGCAAATCCGGATTTCTTCTACCCTTCTGAAATTGATGTTTCAGGTCAAGCACTAACAAGTCCTTTTTGTCATATCGAAGGGACAATTGGACTTTTAAATGATCTCCCCCTACTCATTTTGAATGAAGAAGGAGTGCGTGAAGAAGGTATAATCAAAGGTGGTAAATTTAGCGTAAAAACAAAACGATTCAATTTAGGTAATATTGATGATTTTTTTAATGATAAAACTTTAAAAAAGCAAATTGCAGTTTGGACAGGAAAAGTTATGGACTATTATCTATTTCTCAATCTAAAAAAGATTTAACTTTACTATGCATTATCTTTATATCTGTTCTTAATCTTGCAATTCCTTGCAAGATTGTTTCTTTTTGACGAACTGTAATATCGGTGTCTTTTTCAAGGAAACTACATTCTTTTTCAAAGTTTAGATATTCATCTATTAAAATGGATTTTAAATCATTAACATTATAATGATAATAAATACGGTCATCATAGTTTCCTGAATGCAGAATTTTTGTCTCTAAATTTAAAAATAATTTTGCATAATGTTTAGCAGTGTAATAATACTCACAAATAACATTTCCATCGTCAGTGATTTCATGTATTCTAAACAATAATGCACAATAATTACGAGGACAATATAAATTCTTTTTGCTATATGTAGCTCCTAATCTATAGTGTTCTAAAGCCAAATAGTAATAATCTTCATCATCAAATAGATTATATATACGTAAATAGATTGCAGCTAATCTTCCAAATAATGTTTCTGATGTCGAATTTGCTACATCTAGATTTTCGGTTATTAAATTTGCACTTTCAATCAAACCTTTGCGACTTTGTGCTAATTCTGCTTTTTTATATTTTGATAAAGCCCATAGAAGCAAGTTATCTTCAGTTTGATTTTTCAAATATAGTTCATTAAAAATCGCCTCTGATTTGTCAAAATTATTTTTATCCAATTCCTGTTTTCCACGTAAGTATAATTGATAGATACTTTCCTCAGGTGGACGCATATCTTTATATACTGTACTTTCTGACAATGCACGTTGTATTGGATTATCTGGTAATGGTGTTGTCGAATTTATAGCAAAGTCTATATAAGTATTCAAGCCACATTTTGCTGCATCAATAGCGTTGCTATTAATGCTATCGCCATCATGATCATAAAAAATAATTGGTACATAAGTTAAATCAAAAAATCTAAATTCGTTCTCTTTATCTTTTGCACACATTAATATAGTAGATCTAGGTTTCAACGCATGTCTAGCTCCTAATTCATATATTGCATTAGCATTCATTGTACTAATATCAGCAATGACAATATCTGCACCTTTTAAACATGTAACAAATTTATAATCAATAGCTGTTGTACCTGAAATTTCATCACATCTATAAGCGTTATATTGAGATTCCGCATAAAGAGGAAAAGGAATTAAATCATTCTCCAATATACACGGTTTAATGATCTTGTTATAGGTTAAATCAAGGTCAATATTATTTTTTATACCAAATCCCATTATCACAAAACATGTTTTCTTCATAATTAATCTCCCTGTAATAATAAATTGATTACTGATAATATGTAGTTATTGATATATATAGGTGTTCTAGATTGGATATACTTGTATAATAAAAATGTTCAATATTATATTATGGAGGTATAGGAATGGATGAGGTAGAGAACTTTTTAAAAGAATATGTTGAAGATTGTGAATATAGAAAGAGGTTAAATTCAAAAACAGTTAGAGCATATAAAACAGATTTAAAGCAGTTTTTTGATTATGTAGAAGCAGAATATTTAGAACAGAAAAAAATTATAGATTATATACATTATCTAAATCATAGTTATACAAAATACAAAACTATTAAACGCAAGATTGCAAGTGTCAAAGGATTTTTTTCATATTTAGAATACAATGAATTGATAGATAAAAATCCATTTAGAAAAATTCGGACAAAAATACAAGAACCTAATTTACTACCAAAAACGATTGATTGTAAAGTGTTAGAAAAAATTTTCAATTATCTTTATAGTCAAATTGATGAAGCAAAAAGTGAATATAAAAAAATCAATGCGGTCCGCAATGTAGCAATAATAGAACTTTTGTTCTGTACTGGCTTGAGAATATCAGAATTGTGTAACATACAAAATTCTGATATTGATCTATATAGTGGAAATTTGAAAATATTTGGAAAAGGGTCAAAAGAACGTATAATACATATCGGCAATGAGAACGTTATCAATATTTTAAAACAATATAATGCGTTAAATTCTAATAGAGTAGAAAAAGCGGAATGGTTCTTTTTAAACAAGACAGGTGACCGCTTATCAGACCAATCAGTTAGGAAAATGATAAACAAAATAGAGGTTGTTTTGGATTTACCTAATCATATAACACCTCATATGTTTCGGCATACATTTGCTACTGCGTTATTGGATAAGGATGTTGATATAAGATATATTCAAAAAATTTTAGGTCATAGTTCTATTTCGGTTACTCAAATATATACACATGTTTCAAATATGAAACAAAAAGAAATATTAATAAATAAAAATCCTAGAAATGATTATCAAAACTATATGAAATAAGATTCATAGATATATACAAAATATATCATGTTAATACGATTTATGTTATATGTCTAAATTTGGTATAATAGAAATTAATGAATTATAATTTGGAGAGGGATTGAAAATGTTAGAAAATTTATTGTTACTATTTTTAATTTTGTTTCTGTGCGGACTTCCTATTTTTTTTCATGCACCATTATTTAAACTTAAAGAAATTGAAAAAGATTATATAAAAGAGAATGGACTTATTCATTTTACTAGTCATAAAAAAGTACTGCTTATCCAAAAAGAAGGATTAAAAGGTAAAGTTTCACATATGGGTGGTATTGAAAAACGTTTAGGAAGGCTTATATGGACGTATCCATATAGTGATGAAGTTGAAAGTACCCATGATATTTTAATAAATAAGAAAAGAGGAAAAGAAGATTGTAGTAGATATAATACTTGTCTAAGATTACAAGATTTTTCTGAAACTGACTTAAACAATATGTATAAAAGAATAGGCCTTTTTGGTGATATGGCTATTGTTTATAAAGGGGAGAAATTATTTCCTAAAAGAATTACTATTATAAAAAAATGGTAATTAGAATATGCTTCAGGTTCGATAAATTAGATAAACTTGGGTTAGATAACATGGATTACAATTAAAATAGTGAAGATTTTAAACAATTGATTGATAGTATAAAGTAGTAGCAATAACATGAAAAATTACATTTTACTTAGTTTATCAAGGCAGCGATAATAATTAGTATGGATAATTATGAAAGCATCTATGATACTATAAGTTAGAATGACAGTTTTAATATATAAGAATGTCTTTTTGAGCAAAAACAATTTTATGAATGATTTAGCTTAATATGAAGTTGATGTTCAAATTTGAACATACTAAGAGTCATTGTTGTTTGAAAATAATATATTTAAACATTAAATCTGTTATAATATATATACAAATTAGAATTTATAGAGATAAATTTGTAAGAGGGAGAGAGTAAAATGACTCATTTTAATAATGAAGAATATCAAACATTGGCAACTGATTTAATTGGTGACGTTTTTTACACATCAACATCTTACAGAGGTAAAATCTCCACATTAAGACAATATGCTGAGATAATTGTCCGAAAAATTTTGGATATTGATCCACAAAAAGAAATAACTTTAGGAGATGAAGAAATAAGGAAAAGCATACGCATGTTACCAAACTACAAAGTAGTAGAAAAAGCAGTTAATAAATTAAAAAAGAAAGGAAATAAAACTACGCACACTAAACACCGTGGCGAGGTTATGGTTGAAGAGTTTAACTCAGCAATAGACGGATTATTTGATCTTTTGTCATATCTTCTTATTAATTATTTTGAAAAATACAAGTTTGGTACAAATGGGAGTATCATGTTTTCATTTTCTATTTTACCTCCAATAATACGATACAAAGTTTTGATATTCTTATATGAGAAATATCCTGACAATATTTCAATTATTGATAAATTGGTACTGGCCACATTAAAGGCTTGTGATGCTGAAATGGCAGTTAAATGGCTTGAAGAAAACAAAAAATGTTTGCTCCAAATGAATGCATATACGGAGGATTTTTATAACAAAATTGCTCTACAAAATCCAAATTTAGCAGAAGTGTTGAAATATATGCCGGCACCAAATATGTACCAACTATGTAAGGACAAGATAAATCAAGTAGGAACAACAATTCAACGCAACGGTTTGGTATATTCGGATTTTGAAAGTGCATTACCATATTATAAACAAGTAGGAAGGGTTCAAGGAACTACACCAGAGATTCAAGAATTCAATGACATCATGGATTTTTTATACATGGGTCATATAGAAAGAAAACGTTTGTGTTCTGATCTAAACAATTCTATGGAATTATTAGATATAATCGAGTAATATATTTTAAGAATTAAAGATATTTTTATATGGATACAATAAAAACAATTCTGTTAGTTATTAGAAAGATAGTTGCATGTTGACAAAATCCAATTCGAAAATTTATCATAAAAATGAGTTACTTGTAATCAAATAAAATTATTACTGTATACACAACAACTCTATGGATAGTCTTTATAATAATAAGAACTGGATTTGAATAGCCTAATGATTGAAAGGAAGTGGTAAAATGAGTGAATGTATGATATTCTTTGATAATTATCAAAAATGCGAAGATTATATTGATGAAAATGATAGGAATTTATGTGGAGAATTAGCAAATGTAATTTTTGATAAACTATTTATTGAAAATAACAAACAGAATTATATATTGGATATTTATTTTTTAACATTGGCTCAAAATAAATATAATTTATTGCCTGATTTTAAAGTTAAGCTTTATTCTGAAATGCTTAATAGTAGGCAGCAAATGCTTGATTTGTCTTGGATATATATATATTTGTGTGATAAAGCAGAAGCAGAAGCATTTTTAGACAAGGATATTATAGGTAATATAGAAGAAACAAATATTATTGAACTATTATCAGTTAGCGAACTAATATCTTATATACTAGACCATTTTTCAAAAAAGCATTGCAGAAATAGAAAAAAATTAAAATTAGATAAACAAAAATATAAAGAAGTGATTTGTGATTTAGAAATGAAATATATTCAAGCAGAAATCATACATTCTCATTATGAAGGATACCCACATTTACTTACTCGTGTAATGCAGTGTTTGAAGATTTATAAAGAACTTGCAGTTAAGGAAAAATATAAACAGGCACAGAAATTACAGCAACAAATAATAAATAACATTAATAAAGGGAAATTGGGACCACTAACTATTGAGTATAATAAGGAGATGATATTAAATATGTCGCAAGAAGATAAACAACTTAAAGAAATTATATTATCATTTAGCAATGATTACGAAAAGATTATCCAAGCGATTGTTAATGGAGTGAAATTCAAGGATCAATTTATATTTAAACCTTTTATATATCAATTACCTAGTGAAGAGAGAAAGGGATTAGATATATTCAAAAAAGGGTGTATTGAGAATGAGCGTGTTTATGAGCCAAGAACAAATGGGCAAGATAAATATTTAAATGATAGGTATAGTCATGCATCGCTATTTTGCGGTACCTTATGCAAAACGCTATTCGAAATTTCAAGTATTGATGATTTTATAAATTGTATTGTCAAATCAGAACTAGGTTTTCCTGAAGATAAAGTTCATCTTAAGTTTGCATTAAATGCTTTTTTCAAAAAGGATTTCTATAGTTTTATTTATACAATAATACCAAACTTTGAAAAATTATTAAGAAACATTCTGCGTATTAATAATTTACCTACGTTTTGTGTTCAAAATGATAAAGAAGGATTTCAAAAGATGTATACTTTAACAGATTCATTAAATGAAATTAGAGAAAATGATATTTTAGATGAAGAATTAGTTTTTATGCTTGAAACAAAATTGAATAATGAAACATATGAAAACTACCGGAATAGATTAGCGCATAGATTGGATGAAAATTTATTCAATGATGTTGTTGCGTATGATCTATTTGTATTGCTCATAAATACTCTTTTCTATAGGGAGAGAAATAAGTCTGAAGCTTTTAAATCTTATTGACGTGCTCCACAGTTCTCTGATCCAGGGATATAATTTTGCAGGCTCAAATGATAGTTTTGAGATTATGATGATAATCGTGATTTTCAACATCAAAATATAATAAATTAATGATATATTGTGCATATAACAGAATGTGATGCCTGAGGCTACGTGAGCCTGCGTTGCGTGAAAATCGCACTGGGTTGGACAACTGTTGGACAATATAATGCCCAAAACCCTTATAAATAAAGGCTTTTGGACATTTTCTAACTAACAAAACGTTAATTTACACAAATTATTTCACAGTTTTGAACAATTCAAAACTACACAAAGCCCCTTTTTATGGGGCTTTTGTTGTATATGGATGTTTTAAAATTTTTTGGATTTTTAAAGATAAGTAGCACGTAAGAAGCAAGTAATATGCAAAATTAACTAGCACAATTGTCATTTAAGATGCACAAAGTATCAAAATTAATTATAATAAAAGTTATATATAGATGGGAGTGGATTTTTTTGGAATGGATTATTTCAGCTAATCATAATAAATATGATCATGTAAGAGCATTTAAAGAATTACCATATATTGATTGGAAACAAAATGCTAATTATTCTGTAGGAGATAAAGTTTTTATTTATTCTACTAAACCAGTAAGTGCTATTGAGTTTTTAGTTGATGTTATTGAAACTGATATTACCAGTGATAATGTTATAGATGATAAGAATTATTGGGTTGATATGGGGGAATATGAAAAGGGAAGAAAATACTCAAAATATACACGTTTTAAACTTGTTGAACATTTTGACACAAGTCAAATAACGATTGATGGGTTACATAAAAATGGGCTTATAGGAAATATACAAGGACCTAGAAAATTATATGATGAAATGGGAAATCTTTTAGAATTTGGTCAATATATTCATAATTCACTTAGTATATTCAAAAAAGATAAAACACGTGCTAAAATAATGAAGCAGAATGATCAATTAGATGATATGTTGAAAACAGTTATAACTGACATAATCATTAATCCATCAAAAATATATTCATATTCAGATGTTTTAAAACCTAAACCAAAATTAGTAGAAAATAAATTTAATAAAGTATATAAAAGAAATAAAGCAGTAGCTATCAATGCATTAGGGATAGCTAATTTTTCTTGTGAAATTGATAAAAAACATAAAACTTTTAAGCGGAAAAAAGATGGTGTTCCTTATACTGAACCCCATCATTTGATACCAATGGCTTTTCAAGATGAATTTGATTTTTCTATTGATATAGAAGAGAATATAGTATCATTGTGTAGTAATTGTCATAATGAAATTCATTATGGGGAGAATGCAAGAGAATTAATAACAAAGTTATATTATGAAAGAAAGAGTCTGTTAGAAAAAAAGAATATTTATATTTCTTTAATAAAATTACTGTCTTATTATGATTTATAAACAAGAACTCTATTTGATTTATAATAGAGTTCTTTTTATGCAAAATGATTTAAATGTATTTTTAGATTATACTCGTGTTATTTTTTTATAAAAGATGGATAATAAACACTATTAACAGTTTTTACTAATTCTTTTATATCTATATGTGTATATACTTTTTCATTTAATGACATTGCTCCAGCATGACCAATAATCATTTTATTAAATGTTGATGATATATTAGCTTCTGCCATTAGTGATACAAGAGTATGTCTACAACAATGAGGTGTATGATCTAAATTGAATCTGTCTAATAATGGTCTAAAGTAACTATCATAATAGTTTCTATATTTAAAGTGTTTTTGATCTGGAGTATGAAGTAAGTATTCTATTTTTGATGATTGATACCAATTTTTAAAGAATGGTAGTATATAGTCTGAAATAGGAACTTTACGTATGCCATTTTCTGTTTTCGAGTCAATAATTTCAAAATATTGTTCATCTAAATAAATGTTTTCTTTTTTTAAATCTAACATCTCACTTATTCTCACACCTGTATAAATCAACATAAGGATAATTTGATAGTATATATCATCTGATAAATCCCAAAATATATCAATTTGTTCTTTAGTGAAAGGTTTTCTTTCAACTGAATTAGGATTTTTATTACTGTATTTAGCAATGTCTACATACTTTGAATAATCTTTATTGCAAATATCATTTTTCATAGCATATTTATAAAGTTGATTAAATAATATTTTAATATTCTTTAATGTTGGATAGTTTTTTTCACAAGTATCAATAACTTTTTGTAAATCTGAAGTTTTTAATTCTCTAAATGTTCTTTCAAATAATAATGTACATGTATTATATGAAGCACGATAACCATTGATTGTAGATTTAGAAGCATTTTCAAACTTTTCTTTAGACCATTGCTCATAAACTTCTCTAAATGTAGTAGAACTATTATTTAAATCAAAAGGTGCATTATGGTAGTCGGCAAGCATTTGTAATCCTTCTGTCCTTGTTTTTGCATATCCAATGATTTCATACTTTTGTTTTGATTTTCCTGTTTTTTCATTTATTTCATAGCCTGTGGTAATTCTTACCATATATGGTCTTCTTCTACGGGAGGCATTACCCATTTTTATAACGCCTCCATAACTATTTGGTAGTTTAATACTTTTCATGTGAAATCCTCCTACTTTGTATTAATATATTGTTCTATAATTTGTTTTTTTAATTTTGTCTGAAAATCTTTAATTTCTATTGGCTTGGCATGAGGATGGGAATTGAACCATTCTATAAGTCTCTTTTGATAATATTGTTCACAATAGCAGTTTAAGATAAATAGTTGATTATGAAAATCTTTGTCTTTTAATAACTGTACATATTCTTTAGGATAATAACTTTTCAAATATTGTATCTTTTCTTTTGCGTAATTACCTAATGGTAATTGATAGTTACATAAAATAGGATAATAAATATCTCCTATTAATTGATATGCTATATGATTCTTTTCATCAACGATTATTTTTTTTCATTTTGATTAACCTCTCTTTCCTTTTTTTGATTTAAGATTTCCTGAAATTGTCTATGACCTAGAGCTTTTCGAATTGCAGATAAATCATTTTTTATTTCTCTATTTTCCTTAATGAGTTTATCAATTGTTTCATTAAGTTCATTGACTTGAATTTTTAATTTAAATGTTGATTGATTAAGATATTTTACTTGTTTAGTTAAATCAATACACTTTTTGATAATTTTATTAACATATGATTTGATATTTTGAATAAATGGAATCACTGTATTTTTGTGATAAGTTTTTGAACTTATCATATGGGACGGTTTAGGTATATTCCAAATTTCATCATTTTTAACTTCACTACTTAATTTGTTAAATAATTTTTCATCCTCTTTAATAATTGTGAGTCTGTTCTCAATCTCATTGATTTCTTCTTTTGTAGATGAAATTATATGGTTTAAATGTTGTTTTTGATTTGTTAAATCATTTATTTCATTTTTAAGAGATATAATTTCTTCATTTCTTTTCATTTTTTTAAAATCTAATATATCTAGATGTTGTTCATGTGTACCGAGTTGTTTCCACTTGATCTGATATTTTTTCATTATTTTAGCAAGATATTGTTTTTCTGATAAAATCCATTGATTCCACTCTGTATTTGTTCTTGTACCACCCTTAAATCCTTGATTATTAAGTGCTTGTTTCAATGATACTCGTGTATCTAGTCCTCTTTTACTGTTAGTAATGAATGGAATAAAATCAATATGCAAATGAGGTGTTTCTTCATCCATATGAAGATGAGCAGAATATACATATAGATTTGGATTTCTTTCCTGAAAACTTTTCATATATTCATCAAGAATATTTTTTGCTAACTCTCCATTTTCTGATTTGACATTCATATCATCTTTATTTCCTATTTGAATAATGATTTCATGAAAACTCTTTTCTTGTTTGCTTAATCTTATTTTTTCATAATAATCATCAATTACACGGTCTTTTCTATATTGCTTACTATTATATTTTTGCAATGCTTCATCGAAGAGAAAATGATATGCATCTCGAATGTCTATATAAACATATTCATGATTGTATATTGTACGGGATGCATCTACATTTTTAGTGATAAAATGACGTCTATTATGATTAACGTTTCCTCTACCAATCATTACACTTATTGTACGTTCCATTTGGTTTTACTCCTTAAAATGCCTCGCAGAGCGCAAGCATCTTTTGATATTGTCAAAAGTGCATTTGCGTTACTTTCGACAAAGTAACAAAGGTACCTGACAGAAAGGAAGATTGTAATATTGCAGTATTTAAAGGTTTTGCATTCATGCAATCTTAATCGTTTAATATCCAACACCATGAAGTACCTATTTTTTTTGAGCGGACATTTAATTCTGCCTTAGCTTGATTGAGAGTTCTTTCACATATATTATTTATTTTTGCTTGCTTAAATATTTCTACAGAGGCAACTGGACCAGATGAAAGTTGTTCTAAGATAAATTGGGTGGCTCTTGATTTTTCAGATTCTTTATGGTATCCGGCTAATAATTCATCGGAATTAATATCATATTTGCCAATCCATTGAAATCCTTTTTCTTTGCTTAATTTGAATGCAAATGCATCACCTTTTGGAGCAAGACTACTTTTATCATGAATAACCGCTCTAATATCTAGGTTGCTTTTTAATTCACCAACTATTAACACACTTCTAGCTGCAGCAGGAATATCAATGGTACTTATACCTCGATATATTGATTTATTACCTCTTGTTTTATTCATATGACCAACTAAAACGATTGCACAATTTTGTCTACTTGCAATATTTGCTAGATTTTTCATAAGTGGTCGAATTTCATTGGCTCTATTCATATCAACATTTGAACCTAGATAGGCTTGAATTGGATCAAGAATAAATAATTTTGCTTGAAGTCTAATTATTGCTTCTTCAATTCTTTCATCTAACATAGTTAAAGGTATATCCGCTTCATTAATAAATTGAATTTGAGAACAATCAGCATTAGTATCAAGTAATCTAGGTTTAATGGTATCATCATAACCATCTTCAGCAGTTTGATAAATGATTTTAATAGGTTCTTTGTTTATATCTTGATTTTCAAAAGGAAGAGGTTTACCTCTAGATAGGAGGGAAGAAAGACGGAGAATTAATGTTGTCTTTCCTCCGCCAGGATCACCTTGAATAATTGTTACCTTTCCTAATGGAATATACGGATACCATAACCAATCTACGCTTTTAGCATTAACTTCCTCTAATGAAATCAATTCTAATTTTGGTTTACTCATACACGAACCTCTTTAAAATATCCTGTTTCTTCCCATACTTTTTTATCAGGACAATAATAATTAAATTCTGAAGAATTTTCTCTTTTCAATGCATATCCAAATTTTAAGATACCCATTTGTAATCCGATACGAATGTATTGAGCATCTTTACCTATAGCTTTTGCTAATTCACTAATCGGTACATTTCTACCAGTAAAGGCTGGTAATTCAATATATACTCTTTTTTCTTCCATAAACTTATATCTCCTTTGAAGTTTCCTTTGAAAATACAAAGAAAAGGAACTAAATACACTTTAGAGTTTGATGATGATGATCTTAATCGTTTTTTACATAATTGGATGAGTTTAAAAGAAATGTTAACTGAAGGATTTGAAACGCATCAAAATTATGAATTATGGAAATTATTATGCCCATTTAATGAAAAGACGTATATTGATGTGGAAGATACAAGAAATGAAAACATTTCTAATAGAGATTAATTTAAATATTTTAAAAAAATAAAAAGATGGTGTGATCTAATAAAATTAGAAAAATATTATTTAAAAAAATTTAATGATAAAATTTTTTATAGCAATATATTTGTTTATTAACTAAAAGAATATATTGAAAGCTAACTATATAGATATGGAAATTTTACAGAATATTATGGTTTTGATGATGTAAATAATATAAAGGTATTTCACATATGTTTTACATTAATATGTTATTTATTATGATTTTTTAAAGGGAACAACGTTTAGTTGTTTTAAATTAATACAGAAAATTTATATTGTTGAATGGTTTTGATTTTAATTTAAAGATTAGAATATTTAATAATTACATATATCAGATAGTTAACTAAATTTTATAATAAAAAAGCACATTAAAATGTGCTTAAAACAGATATTTAAATTTTTACGAGTGACAAACCCCGTCAAAATTTAGAGACCTATTAAAACAAATGGGTATTAATCTTTTTATTGAAAAACAAAAATTTTATCTCTGTTATTTTTTAGTGAGTTCAATTAAATCGCTAATATCTGTTATTTTTAGAACTTCTGCAATTTTGGCAATATGTTCAAAATTCATTACTGTTCGAGTTCCACGACAAATATCGCTTATTGTTGATTCTCTAATATTAGCCATTTTGGCAAGCTCTTTTTGTGTGATGTTTCTACTATCTAAAATTTCTTTTAATCGAATGTGTATAGAATAGCTCATAAACTCTCCTTTTACTCTTTTTGAAATAATACAGTCATATATGCTAAATCCCAAATATTTTGATCCTTACCAACTGCATTTGGATTATCACCAATTGAATTAGCAAAACTCATTATTTTATTTACTAATTCTACTTTGCATTTTTTCCAAATTTTAATTGGATCCACTCCATTATACCACTCATATTTTCCTGTTACATTGTTATCAACAACTAAAGTTCTAAAAGAAGCCACTACTGGATATAGAAGACCATCTGGTATTTTGTATGTAAGTTCATTTTGCTCAAATTTACTTTTTCCAACAATGCGTCCATCTTTATAACCAGAATATTTTTTTCTACCATATCGTCCTCCTGCTTCGTTATAAGCATCTGCAAACTCAGTTTCTATTGCATCATAAAGATCAAAAATATCTGGTGCAATATTAACGAATTTTCTATAGTGCTCAGGATTTTCAAGATATATGGATAACATTTTTGCTTTAGAAGAATATGCTTGAGTTGGGTGTGTTTTGAAATCAAAACGATCGATATTAAACATATTTATAATAGCAACAATTTCTCTAGCATCAATCATTTTTAAATTTTTTCCATTTGTGTTATCAATTTCTATTTGATTTTGTTTGAAAGCAATTCTATTATAGAATGGCATTCCTTCAAGTCCTTCTTTAATTGGATCAAATTTATTAGCTAATTCATCCATGGATTTTTCATCGACTTGTACAGATGTATTACGTGCCCTAGCCAAATCTTCTATAATATCTTCTACACCTGTCATAATCTCAAATTGTACATATTGATCAATTTTTGAATCATCTTTGTGTTCGCAAATAATTTTATATGTATGACCACCATCAATATTTCCATGGAGGGCGTTATCATCAAATTCAATCGTTACTTCCTCTTTCTTGTTATTAAAAATGACTTTTCCTGCTGATATTACAATACCACGATTTTTTAAATGAAAGTACCCATCATTGCTACATAATGATTCCTCAATGGCTTTAGCAACAGATGAAGATAATTTTTGTTCACGTGGATTGGTTGCCATAGGAATTCCCTCAGGGATATCCGATGTTTTTACATAAAATACATATTTTTTTGATTTTCCATTTTCAAATGGATCATCTAATTTTCTAATGCTTTAACTTTAAATGTTTTTGTAATCATATTTGTCTCCTTTTCTCTACTTAACACCATAGTGTTAACAGAATTAATATTTTATAAAGTTAGCTTTTATAATTACATTATAGCGAAATATCGTTATAACGTCAACGTAAAATGAGATTTTTTTAAAATACTAATAATAATTTTAATAAAACTAAAATATTAAAAAATCATAGTAATAAATTGGTTTGAAGTGGTTTGGCAAATAAGCAGGTAAGATGCAAAATCAATAAAAAGTGCTGATTTTATCATATCTAGGAATTAACAAAACGATAATCAATTGTTCGAATTGGAATCAAAATTAAGTGTCAAAAAGCCTTTATTTATGGGCTATTTGGCACTTTTTTTGTTGTCTTGGCAAAACTTTTGCAACAGACAAAGTAGCAAAAATGTGTTTTATGGTATGAAACAATCTGAACTTTTTTCTATAGACAAAATGATATGATGTTTAAGTTCACAGAAAAAAAAGAGGAGGAAATATTATGAATGAATATTATAGTATCATGCCAAGAGCAGATATGAAATTACCAAATGGATATGGGACAATCCGAAAGGAAAAAGGACGAAGAAGATATCCTTATGCTGTTTATGCATCTGATGGAAAGTGTCGTACAAAGGATGGCAAATTAAAAATGAAATATAAAAGAATAGGATCAACTTCAACTAGAGAGGAAGGGATTATTCTGTTGAATCGATATCATCATGTGAATGATAAAACATTATTTTTGTTACCTACATTTGCAGATATTTATCATATGTGGAAGGAAGAGTATTTTTCAAATCAAGAAAAACCAGTTATTGTTGATTACAGTGCAGCATTTAAAACAGCTGAGACGCTTCATGATAAGATCTTTATCTATTTAAAAACGAGTGATTTACAATATGTAATTGATCATTGTGGAAAAAACTATCCAACGTTAAGAAAGCTAGCATCTTTATTTAGACATTTATATCGCTATGCTATGAGCAATGACTTATGTGATAAAAATTATGCGAGTTATATTAATATTAAAAAACATAAGAAAATAGTGTATGTAAATGAAGAGGATAAAGTTTTTTCATCAGAAGCGATATCTATTCTCTGGGAATATAGAGAAAACCCTTATTATCAAATGATATTGATTTTAATTTATACTGGAGTTCGAATTGGAGAATTATTATCTTTAAGAAAAGAGAATTTGAACTTAGAAGAGCAGTATTTTATTATAGTGAATAGTAAAACGCAAAGTGGGTTACGTAAAGTTCCAATTGCGGATAAAATTGTTCCTTTCTTTGAAGAGTGGAATAAGAAAAGTGAAATTGATTTTGTATTTACTACAATAGACAATAATCCTTTAGTATACAGTAACTATCGTGATACTTATTTCGATCCAATCATGCAATATCACGGTTTTCATTATACTCCACATTGTTGCAGACATATATTTGTTAGTTTAATGATGAAGGCTAATATCAATCCTACGGTTATAAAACAGATAGTTGGTCATAAAAGAGTAATGTCAATCACGGAGAGTGTTTATACTCATTTTACAAATAAGGAATTAGTTGAGCAGGTAAATGAAATAATTATTTACTGATCAGATGGTTGATGAATTTGCAGATAATAGATTCAATGTTGCAATAAAACAACACTGAAATGAGGAAGTTTCTCACATAAATGTTGTTTTATTTACAAAATGGCATATAATATAAATAGGAGGCGTTGATTATGTTAATACAATTTAATTTTAAAAATTTTAGATCATTTAGAGATGATGTTACTTTAGATTTATCAGCAACAAAAATAAGTGAATTTAATGATAGAGTTATTGAATTAGGAAATGAAAAAATACTTCCAGTTGCGGCAATATTTGGAGCAAATGCAAGTGGTAAGTCTAATGTACAAGAAGCATTTAAATATATGGTTTATTATGTATTACGTTCATTTGCATTTGGAGGAGATGTAGATGAAAAGAAAACCAAAAGTGAATTTATGCAGCCAACCCCTTTCTTGTTTGATAATGAAAGTAAAGATGCACCATCTACTTTTGAAGTTTACTTCATAGGAGATGATAGTGATAAATATAGACAGTATAATTATGGTTTTAGTGTAGATAATAAAGGAGTTTGCGAAGAATGGCTTAATATTTGTGCAAAAAGTGCAAGAGGAAAATTCAAATCTATCTTTTATAGAAATAGAGAAACTGGTGAGCTAGATTTAAGTGGATTGCCTAAGAAATCTCATGATAATTTACAAACATCCTTAGAAAATGAAGCTCTCATAGTATCTTTAGGGGCAAAATTAAAAATTGAAAAATTAAAGTTTATACGTGATTGGTTTTTAAAACATGAGACTGCTAATTTTGGGGATCCTTTTGAAAATTTATTTCTTTCTAGATATGTACCAGAGGGTTTTTCAGATAATGAAGAAGTTAGAAAAAAAGTAGTTAACTATTTTTCGTCATTTGATGATTCAATTATTGATTTTAAGGTTGAAAAATTGAAAGATGATGAAGATAATGATGAACAATTGAAGATTAATACGGTACACAAAGTGATTAATTCTGATGAAACAGTTACCTTACCTTTACATGAGGAATCTGCTGGAACATTAAAAATGTTTGCTTTATATCCTGCATTACAAGAAGTTATGGAAACCGGTGGAGTTTTATTTGTTGATGAATTAAATTCAAGATTACATCCACTTCTTATGAGAAATTTTTTAATCAATTTTCTCAATCCTTCAATTAATAAAAATCATGCTCAAATTATTTTTACAAGTCATGACTCATGGACTTTATCAAATAATTTATTACGAAGGGATGAAATTTGGTTTACAGAAAAAGACAATAATGGTATTTCTTCTCTATATTCATTAGTAGATTTCGTTGATGAAGACGGTCAAAAAATAAGAAAAGATGAAAATTACGAGAAAAATTATCTTTTGGGAAAATATGGTGCAATTCCAGAATTAAAATCAATGATGGTAATGGAGGTTGAATAGTAAATGGGAAGGGAAGAAAGACGAGGTAAGAGAAAATCTAGAGAACAATCTAGAAAGACTAGAATTCCAGAATTAGGCTATTACTATATAGTAACTGATACTGATCAAACAGAAAAGAATTATTTAGGAGGATTGAGAGATTCTATACCCGAAGAATTAAAAGGAAAGATTGTGATAAAAGTTTCTAAATCAAGAACAGTCGATTTAGTGAAAACATGTAAAGAAGGAGCATCTTTATATCCTCAATATAGTGAACCTTGGATTGTTTTTGATCGTGATCAGGTAAAAGACATCGATGGTATTATAAAAAATGCTGAACAAAAAGGAATACATGCTGGTTGGTCAAATCCATGTCTGGAAATTTGGTTGTATGCTTATTTTGGTAGTATGCCTAATATTCGAGATTCTGTTAGTTGTTGTAATAGATTTGCAACTGAATATGAAAGAAGAACAGGTCAAAAATATGATAAAGCAGAAAAGGACTTATATAAGAAATTGTGTGAGTTTGGAGATGAAGAAAATGCTATGAAGAAAATGCTATAAAAATTGCTCAACAAAAAAGAAAGCAATGTTTTGAGAATGGTTTAATACTTCCTTCTCAAATGATCCCTTGTACGCAATTAGATGAATTAATTAATGTTGTTAAAACTAAAATAAGTAGAGAGAATGACATACATGTGGAATAATTTAGAATTGAAAATACCTTTCATAAATTTATGATATAAAAAAAGTGCTTAACTTCACATGAATCTAAGTTTATTTTTAAATAATTAAAAGGTTTTATTAATAATGAGAGAAGGAAAAAAATGGCTTTATATTAAAAAATGATCAGAAATTTTTTAACAGTTGACTTTATCAATGTATTTAAGTGATTTACGTTAGGAACTAACTATATTTGATGATAAAAATGTTAATAGTTTAAACAAATAATTGAGGTGAGTTTTAATGGATATATTCGAAATATTAAGAAATGAAAAATTCTTTACTCCACTTACTGGCATAAATAAACGGATTTATTTCGAATGCATTACAGAACTAATTGAGTATTCCAAATCGACACCAGTTCTTTACGAAACAAATATAAGAGATTTTCTTGAACTGTACCTTAGTAACAAACAGTATCATGTTAAAAATGAGGATACTGATTTTGATTATAGTGATAGAGATTCTATAAAGATTATTCGAAAATTTAGAGAATGTGGATGGTTATCAAAACTAGAACTTGGAAGAAATGGCGAGTATATTACAAATATTACTTCTAATTGTAGAAGAATAATTGATTTTTTAAATCGTATTAGTAGTAGAAAAAATAATGCAGCTATTTCTAATAGGATTCTATCTATGTATGAAATTCTTCAAAGCACTTATAGTGAAAATTCTGTGCGAAAAGATAGACCGTTTTCATCAGTAATTGTGCCGTTAATGGATGGTACTACGTCAAGAAAAAGTACCAGTTAAACTGAAATATTTCATCTAGCTTAA